>Ga0070699_100000421_pt1 | contig 40666 bp, 48 predicted proteins | sample KBSK1503metaG_FD_65473 | JGI IMG/M metagenome (GOLD analysis project Ga0070699, IMG submission 65473) | Corn, switchgrass and miscanthus rhizosphere microbial communities from Kellogg Biological Station, Michigan, USA - KBS K1-50-3 metaG | ecosystem: Host-associated > Plants > Roots >... | reverse complement strand
AGTCCGCAAAAGATTGAACGAAATAGCCGTCCTTGTGACGGCTTTATCTGGCCACAAGATCGTCCTACAAGTGGAAGCATTTGAAATGCCATCGGTTGCAGTACAACAAGAAAAGCTGGGGTTGAGGGTTGTCCGCGACGTGAAAGAAACGCTGACAGATGAACAGCTTGAGCCAATTCCCTCGCTTTCTAAAGCCTGTTTTCGCTGCATTGATGAAAGTGGATTGCAGGACAAATCGATCTGCTACGAACTGGAAATTGATCCGGGTGTTTTATCCCGAGCCAGAACGGGTCAGGCGAACTTTCCACCCGACAAGATCGATGCGTTGATGGATTTATGCGGAAATGAAATCCCGTTGCGCTGGCAAGCTCTGAAGCGGCATTACGGATTGGTAAAGTTGAAGGGCAAGCTCGAAGCCGAATTAGAAATCGAGCGCCAGAAAAATGCAGAGCTTGAACTGAAATTGCGTCATATCGAAGAGTTTATGAGGGCGACGAAATGAAATCACGAGACTTTTGTTATTGGCTGCAAGGATTCTTTGAGCTTCAGGGTGGGGATACAACTCCGCCTACGCAGCAGCTGTCGGCCACTCAAGTCGCAGCAATCAAAGCGCATCTCTCTATGGTATTCGTGCATGAAATTGATCCGTCGTTTCCGAGCGACCATCAAGAGCAATTGGGTAAAACGCATTTGGGCTTTGGTACGGGCGTAACTAGCCAGCATAACCCGAATTTATTGGCTCGCTGTTAATCACAACTGAAGGGAAGGGGAAGGAAATGCAGTACGGAGTGAGCAAGGAATGGCTGCAAAAAAAGATCGACGACGGCACCGATGATGCAATTAATTCATTAATCGAAGGCATGAGTGGAGAAATAGAAATGACACAGCAATATGTAGGCACAAAAATTATTACTGGTTGGGAAGCCGAAAAGGATGGGCAGCCTGGCTATGGCGTTAAATATTCAGATGGTTATACCAGCTGGAGCCCCAAGGCAACCTTTGAAGAGGCCTATATCCCACTTGGCCATATCGAAAATTTCCCGCTGCATCAGCAACGCGTAATCGCTGAAAAGGCCGAACTTGATACAAGGTTTTCAAAGCTCGATGCATTTCTGTGGACTGATATTTATAGCGGCCTGCCGACTGAAGAAAGGCAACGTCTTTACCATCAAAGTTCCATTATGCAGGAATATTCGAAAATTTTGGCTGATCGCATAGCAGCATTTTAAGCACACCGCCTCCTTCCGGGGAGGCCGTATTGATGGTGATCTTGGTAAAGCGTAGGCCGATTTGCTACCGGCTATGGATGGATAGAGCCTAGTTTCCATCCTGAGATAAGCGGCAAGAGATTTTGGGGTACTGCGCGAGTACAAGCCCATAAATTGCCACCAGGGTCACCTTCAATGCGGTGCGACGTGTGAAAGCGGGACACGGTAATAACGTAAGTAGCGCGACGGCTGCTTACGCCAAGAGCCTTGGATGCAACGCCATTGACCGTCGTTGGTGGCTCTACAAGGAATAAACGAGCAGGGGTAGCGTCCTGCCACCGCAGACCTACAAGTAAGGATAAAGCCAGGGAGTGGCGGCACTTAATTACCGAGGCGAGTTATGAACATGACCTATACGCATATCTGCCTGCACTGCGGTCAAGACCTTCTGATGAAAGAGATCAATGCCAAGGAATGCTACCACGCGGAGTGCAAGAAGATCGTTGCGGCAAACGCTTCACGGAAGGAACGGGAGAACAGTTTGCATCGGGCGAATTCGAGGGGTGGCCTGTGATAGCCATATATTTCTACCTTGTCGTCCTGATCTGCATGCTGATTACCCATGGCGTTTCCCTTGCTGATTCTTGGGATGACGATGATTTTGATTCGGAAGTAGTTATCGCCTGTTTGAAATGTCTGCTCTGGCCTGTCGCCGCATTCGTTTCGTTAATCGCCCTGCTTGTGAATAACCGTAGAACTGTAAAAGCAATGCGGAGGGGTGGGTTATGAGCTTTATTCCGATACGCAGGAAAGCGCTGCTGGAGTTGTTAGATGAGGGTCAATTAGTCGCAGGATATTGGGCTGGCTATGAGGGTCTTGAATGCCCAAAAAATGCTTCTTACAGCTTTGAGCATGGATGGCGAAACGGCGCTTGTGATTCGAAGCGCAGAGAAATCGATGTAGCTCAAAGGGAATTAGTGCGTGATGTGGTGCGTGGCCCGCGCCCCTGGTATTGAGAGGTGGATATGAGTGCAGGGCGTAACAAAAACAGCCGCTGCCGAGTTCGCAAGGGTCAGAGGGCCAAAGCGTTAATTCGCAAAAAGGCCAGGAAAATTGAAGTTAGGGCGCGTCGAAAGGAAAAGCGAGCCGTTAATAAGCAAATGAAAGAAAAGGGGAAAATGAAATCCCTGTTTTCTTAACCGCGCAGCAGCGAGTATTGATATGACCACAAAGAAATACTGCCAAGGCTGCAGCCTGACAGGCCACTGGAAAGGCTATGACTGCGGCAATGAGGCCAAATTTACAGCCGGTGGCAAGGATTATTGCGGCCAGCATTTCTCGATAGCAACGTATAACCCTGAGCGTTTCGAGACAGCAAGGAAGTGGAAATACGACAGGAATCGCGCCCGTTTATCGATTGTGAAGTGAGTAGTTGATATGGCAAGAGCCAGAAACATAAAGCCGAGTTTGTTCAAGAATGAAATTCTTGGAACGGCTGACCCGCTCTATACAATTCTGTTTGAGGGGTTGTGGGTTCTGGCTGACCGCGAAGGCCGTTTAGAGAATCGACCACTCAGAATTAAGGCTGAAATCTTTCCGTATCGCGAAGGGTTGGACATTGTTGCCATGCTGGGATGGCTGGAGGCGAAATCCTTCATCGCCAGCTACAAAATAAAGGGCGAGCCGTTTATTCAAATATTGAAATTTGTTAAGCATCAGAATCCCCATAAAAATGAAGCGCCTAGCGCCATAGCATCAATGGATGAAGCCGATCCGATAAAATCGGAAGAAGTACCGATAAAATCGGAAGCGCTCGCGCTGATTCCTGATTCCCTTAACCTGATTCCTGATTCCCTTAACATTGATTCCGGCGTTTCCGCCAATGATCGGCAAGCCGATCCTCCGCCAACCGAAAAAGCCAAAGTTGTTAAAATTCCCAAGGCGCGAAATCTAACCGCCCATGACCTAATTACTGATTTGCCGGGGTTGTCGATTGGCGTGGCTCAGGATTGGATACTTCACCGAAAGAACAAAAAATCCCCGCTCACTGATTCGCCGTGGAAATCCATGCTGACCCAAATTGGTTTGGTCATGGCGGAATTTTCGTTAACCGCCGATCAGGTTCTGGCGGAAACGATGGAGGCGGGCTGGCAAACGGTAAAACTGACCTGGATGAGAAAACGCTTAGGCGAGAGGGGAAACCAAGATGGATCACATCAACGAACTTCTGGAAAGGCCGATATCAACTGGGAAGACACAAGTTGGGCCGACTCGCTCGCCGATGGAGCGTACTGATCGCGATTTTGTTAACCAGCTGTTTCGCGGGCTGCAGGCAATTTTCCCGGCATGGCGGCAAGCCTTCGACAGCGATGAGGCTGTGGCCGAGGCTAAGCGCCAATGGACCGTTGGCCTGGTCGAGGCTGGCTTGACTAGCGCCGATGCAATCAAAGCAGGTCTGAGCCGCGCGAGGCGCTCTAAGAACCCGTTCATTCCATCGATTGGCCAGTTCATCGAATGGTGCGAACGAGCCTATACCGAGAGCCTGGGGCTGCCAACTGACGACGCGGCTTACTTGCAAATCCAGAATTATCTTTTGGATTCCCGCGGCTGCCCGTCTCACCGGGAGCCTACGCAAGCGCATCCCGCCGTATATTGGGCCTATCAAAATATCGATGACCACCACTGGTGGAAGTGCGCAGCAAATTCACAAGAGAATCGCAAAGCGTTCTTGGAGAAATATCAGGTAGCCCGAGAAAAGGCTTTGCACGGCTTTGACTTCCCTGCTCCTCCGATGCTTCTGCAACAAACCCGCGAGCCTGAGCGCGAAAGAACACCTGAGGAAAAAGAGCGCACAAGGCTGATGATTACCGAAATGAAAAAACAATTCAGGGGCGGCGCATGATCCCCACCAGAAATGACCGCGGCGCCTACGACGGCAGCGCAAGCCCTTGTGATAGCTGTTCTCGCAAACCTACTTGCGCGCATCAAAGGTTAGCCTGCATGGACCTGTCGTTCTGGCTCAACGAGGGCAGAAACGCAAAGTTAAAACCTGAGCCGCAGAGAGTTGCATTGCACCAAACCTACCAGCGAATGTTTCCGGGGGCGAGATGAAAAACCCAATGGCCTTCACACACAAGGGCTGGTTCTGCGGAATCGTCCCCGTATACCTAAACATGAACGATCAAGAATGCCCGCTGATTATCGAACGTCATTGGATATTCGGTCCTTTGTTCGTCATGACTGAATGGGTATTTGGATTCTGCATTCTCATCAGAACCTTCGTCGATAAGGAATACGACCCCATGTTCCCGATAAAAATTACAGGTGAGCTATGAACACCTACGACACTGAAGTAAACGACAACGCCAATCTCTGCCTATTTTGTGTAGTTGCATGTCTTGGCTATTTCCTGTGGTTTTGGTTTGCGGAGGGGAGGGTATGAGCGAACAGGATGGTCCGCAACGTGTTGAGCTAGAAGAATACACGGGTGAAATTCACAAGCCATATTTATTTAATTATGCTGATGGTATTGATGGACATTATTGCATAGCGAGAAAAGCCATTAATGGGCGTTATGAGTTTTGGGATAATGATAGCTGGATATTAGATCCTGATGGCGACCCGGATATTACTGGCCATATATTCGACAATTGCGAAGTTGCGGTTAGCAAATTATATCACCTGCGCAGGGTGGCCATAGATGCACATATGGAGCCAGTCTATGCATGGGATCAAAAAGGCGAATGTCATGTTAATGACAAAAGCGTGGAATCATTGATGAATGAAGCGTTACGCCGAGCCAACAAAGCAGGAATTAAGTTCGATTTGAGATTCAAATATCCCGATGGCGGAACTCTCCATACATGGCATTCGGATTTTGACGCACTGAGAGCCGAGTTATGACCCTATACGACAAAATCTACAAGGAATGCGAAGCGGAACACCTTGATCAGGACGCCATCAAGGCTATTTGCGATGAGCATGATGATTATATGGACAAGCAGGCAAATCTTCTTAAGCGAGCCGATGAAATAATCGCTAATGCTACTGAGGAAATAAATGGGCTTGAGCAACGGCTGACTGACGTCACCCGTAATAATCTGATCATGGCCGAACAGCTCAAGAAACGCGAAGGCTTTTGGATTGCACCCATGGAAGCGGACGAGGAAATGTTTATTGCTGGCGATCAATATACATCTGGAATATCTGACCTCAATAAAGCTTATGAAGCCATGCGCGAAAACTGGCTGCGGAGGCAGAAATGATCAGCCTCTGCGCCTGTATGGGCCCAAGAGGCAGCGATCCGCACTGTCCATGCAAGATGTACGCATTGGGGCTTGAGCCAACGCCGGTTAAGCCTATGACCAAGGAAGAACGGGAGGGGCTTAAGGCCGCTTTCCAGAAAATTGCAGATCGCGAGCAGGCGGAGAAATTCAAATTTCGAACATTCGGGTTGATTGATAAATGAAAACACTAGATGAGCATAATACGGAAGTTTTTAGTCGCCAGCGCCAGCATGATCAAAAGGTTGGCTTAGGCATTCAGTGCCCAAAGTGCAAAGCCGAATTATATAACCCGGAACCTGGAATTACTCTGACATCAAACCCTCCTCAACGATATGTAGCATGTTCAAAATGCGATTATCGTGGGACATCGTTTATATGAGCAATCAACACTGGCGCGCACAAACCCGCGAGCAGCTACAACAGTGCTTTAGATTCCTAGCTCAGTCTATGCCGGAGAAGGGATGGCGGATTGAGTGGAAGCCTTGGCGCGATGTTCGTTCGCTGTCACAGAACGCATTCCAACATGTGATCTATGAAGAAATCAGCCAATACCTTATTAGCCGTGGCCGCAAGGACTGTTCGCCTGAATGGGTAAAGGACATGCTCAAAAACAAATTCCTTGGATGGGTGGATAAAGAGTTCGTCGATATCAAAACAGGAGAGATAACAATCCATCAGGTTCTTCGCTCAACTAAAGGATTGGATATTGGCGAGGCCAACCATTATATCGATCAGATTTTAGCGTGGAGTGCAGATATTGGTTGTGACATAAAAATACCAACTATGTGCGATTACAGGCACTACAAAGAGGCGCAGGCAGCATGAATAGATTGACAGACAACGACAAACATTTTGGACCGATTACTTATGCCCGCGTTGAATGGCACCCGATACGATTGGTATGGAGCAGTGGCGGCGATAATGACAGCGGTGAATCCTTGCGCAATACATTAACCGCCTATGCCTTCGGGTGGGTTGTGCAAATAAATCTGCCGAAAATACTTCGCCCATACCGGATTAAACATGTTTCCGAATCGTTGGATGCGGCAACAGTAGCGCGTCTGGGGAGGAATTGGTATTACGAGATATTCCCCCGAGAATATGGATTTTCTATATGCGATGGATTCCTGCAAGTATTTTTGGGTGCCCAGACTCATGACAGCACAACCACTCAATCATGGTCAAAATTTCTTCCGTGGACCCAGTGGCGGCATGTTCGATTTAGTTTGTATAAGCCGGATGGCGAGCACTTCTGGACTCAGCTTGAGGCTAAGCGCATTAGGGGCTTAGATAATTTCAGAAAACAGATGGATGCCCAGAAAGAATGTCCATCAGTTTCATTTGAATTTGATGATTACGACGGCCAACGGATTGTTGCAAATTGCCAAATACATGAGCGCGAATGGCACTTTGGCGAAGGATGGTTCAAGTGGCTTCGTTTTTTTAGAAAGCCCATGATTCGGCGTTCTTTGAATATTGAATTCGATAAAGAGGTGGGCCCCGAAAAGGGATCGTGGAAAGGCGGAACTATTGGAACAGGCATAGAAATGATTCCCGACGAATCATGTGAAGCCGCTTTTCGCCGATATTGCGAACAAGAGCATAGATCAAAGTATCGTAATTTCAGAATCAATTATGTCGGGGCGGCGGCATGATAGATCTGGATTTTCGAATCGAATTCGAACACATCATCGATGTTGCAACGGGCAAGAAAGCCGTTGCTCGCGATGATTGGTTCAATGCTGACCGAGTGCTACATAGAGGGCGCCGTGACGGTGAAATTATCATGTATTCATTCCCGCATGGGCCCGAGTTGCGCCGTGCAACCATGCTCGAATGGTGAAGATATGAGTAATAAGCCGCTCTCTTTAATCAAGAAGGAGCCCAATAAAAGCGTAATCAAGTTTCTTGAAGAAACGCTTGAGGATGCCAAGAGCGGTGATGTCATGGCTGTGGTTATTGTGTGTGCGCATAGCGATGGATGCGTTAGCTCAAGCTGGGCAGGGATAAAAAATTGTGCAACGCGATTGGTTGGCAAATTGTTTACGACGGCCACCGATATCGCCAACCAGATTAATGCGAAATAATCATGCGAACTTGCAGGGGCTGCAAAACAAAATACGAGCCTGTACGCCCATTGCAGACCACCTGCTCGATTCCCTGCGCGCTAACACTCGTCAGAACAAAGCAGGACAAGCTACAACGCAAAATCAACCGTGAGGCCAAGCAAAGACTCAAGACGAGATCGCAATGGCTCAGGGAGGCGCAGGCCGCCTTTAACGCGTTCATCAGATACCGTGATACTGATTTGCCTTGTATCTCCTGCGGCGATTTCACACCCATGACACGAGGTGGAGATTACGACTGTGGCCATTATCGATCAATCGGAGCAAACCCGGAATTACGGTTTCATGAGCAAAACGCTAATAAACAATGTAAACGCTGTAATTCGCACCTATCGGGCAATATCGCCAATTACAGAGTGGGGCTGCTCCTCAAATACGGACCCGAGATTGTTGCCGAAATCGAAGGCCCGCACGAAGTAAAAAAATATTCCATCGAGGATTTGAAAACGATCAAGGCTGATTACAAAGCACGTCTTAAACCTTTGGGCCGGAGAATCGTATGAGCAGACTAACCCGAGAAGACTACGCGGAAATGCGGCGGTGCAATGAGAGGCCGGGTGCATCCTTGGCCGCTAAGGCCTTGGAGCAGATGGTGCTGGATCGGCAGAAGGAGGAGTATTTTGCGAAGGGCGGGAGGATTTGCGGCGTTCCAGTGGGTACAAGCGCCTTTGTTTTCAGTAAGCCGCTGAGGATAAGTATTGCCGAGCCAGTCCCGAAAGATACGATGGGAATCAAAGAGGCGGCGAAGTATTGCGGCGTTTCTCGGCGTTGTATTGGAAATCATATTGTCAGGGGAAGCGGGCCAGTATTCATAATGGCCAACAAGGCGAGACGCTTCACAAAAGCCGATCTTGATGCTTGGATGACCTTGAGAAAGGCGACGGCATAATGAATGCACCATATCGAGATGTTCAGCAGGCTATTCGCTCTGCCCTTAATGTCGGGGCTCGCTCATTATACAGCCCTGCATCATGGCAGGCTTTAGCGGGGTCTGGGTACAGGGAAAGCTCCCTGCGTGGTGATATGTCGAGGCTGGAGAGCTTTCAACAGGCCTGCATGACGCTGGCGCTGCTGCATTATGAAATGCCGGCCCATCTCTGGGCCATTTTGGTTGTTAGGTATGCGCCACCGCTGGCAGATCAGGCAGAATTTGATCGAATGAAGGCGGCTGTGCTGGCTGTTGCTGGCCATCTTGAATGTTCTCGTACTGAATTCGCGCGGTGGGCTGTAGCACATTGGGGCAATCGCCTGCCTCCTGAGCGAGCAAGATGGGATCATTGGAACAATCGAGACCTAGGCGCCATTTCGACCCTAAAAAGGCTTTATGGCAAAGATATCAAACCATCATTGGGCAATATGGAAAGGCTGGCAAAAATAACAGCCGAAAACTTGCTGAGTATCAATGGCGTAATCGAGAAAGCTGCTGCTTGACTTGAGTGATACGGGGATACTAAGATTTAAGCAGACTAACAAAACTATCTCTGAACCGGCCGCGCGCCGGTTTTTTTACGCCTCCAATTTCTCGCTCGTAGTCCATTACCCCGCTCCGGCGGGGATTTTTTTAAGGATAAAACATTGGCCAGTCCATTCGATCCGGATGCCTCTGGGGTGATCGGCTGGGCGCTCTCTGGGATTGCAACGATTTTGGGCGGGATTATCCATTTCCTCTACAAACGACTGCGAAGGCTGAATGAGATCGAGACCGGACAAATTGTCGAGGCTGGGTTACAGGAGTTTGAAAACACCCGAGTCATGCCTATTTTGAATCGGCTCGAAGGGCGAATCAGCAATGTTGAAAAGCTGGAAGCCAGTTTAGGCGCCATCAAAGCTAACGTCGAAAGCCTGCATGACAACGTAGAAAGGAATGCCATTGAGGCCAGTAAGCAATTGACGGGCGCAATGAATCGTATCTCTGAGCAGCGCAGGGAGGATAAGGAAATACAGCTCGAGCGATTCGATAGTCTTAAAGAATTGATCGAGGCGAAAATTAAATAGTGGGAATGATCCAGCGCCAGCCGCCAATTTTTAGGCCGTCATATTCGGCTGGTGGTGGTGGCGGCGGAAATACCATTCCATTCCCGCTTTCAGCTGGACATTTCATCAGCGCAAAAACCTCACTTTATACTGTTTTTCCGCGTGCAGATGGCGAAACCACAACGTGGGCTCGGCACCGCAAAGCTTATTACGATGGCAGTAATGCCATTCAGTACAGAATTCCCGTTGGGGTTCGTGGCGGCGCTTGGCCTTATCAATTCTCGGTAATAGCCGGCCCTAGTGGACTTACTGTCGGGGCTGACCTTCCCGCCGATTGGCTGACAAATGGCCCGGGAAATTATGGGGTCGTTACATGGACGCCTTCCGGTAGCGTCAGTGGCGCAACCGTAACTATTCGGATTACAGATCAGGAAGGCGCTACAATCGATGTCACATGGACCGTTACCACATCGTCCAGCACCGCCGATTTTATCTTTCTGGATGCTAACTCAGGCAATGATTCGACGGGCGATGGTTCATATGCCGCGCCTTATCAAACGCTCTCTAAAGCTTTTGGTGCTGCGGCCTCAACAACAAATCCAAACACCATTTTATATTTTAAAACGACCGGGAATTATGCGGTCCCTAATCAAACAGCCAATGAATGTCGGTTTGTTATAGGCAAGTCTCCAATGGCGCTGGTAGGGATGCCGGGTGTGACGCCCACGCTGTCTATGACAAGTGCCTGGCTGACTACGACAGGTTCTGCGGGGCACAACATCTATCTTGAAAACATGATTTGGGATAGCGGTCGTTCGGGTGCAAACGATTTCCGTAATTTCTGGGGTGGCGGTCAATTCCATCGGGTAACTGCTTATAAAGTCAGTATTACAAATCCGGTTAATGGGACCGTTGTCGACGGCAATGTGACCTCATTTTATTTTGATTCTCCGGGATCGCAGCGCGATCATTTCTACATCCGCGAATGTTCAGATATTGGCCGAGTTAATTCCGGCACACAAGTCCACTCACTTTTTATTTGTTTTGCCGTTCAAAATTCGCTGGCAGAATTTAATTATACGTCTGGTGGTGGCGGTTCGATGCTTTTAAAGGCATCTACGCCCAATTGGACTCGGCGCGCTAACAAAGCAGTCTGCACAGGAAATTTGGATTTTTGGGAAACGATTTGCCAGATCGATGGCGGCATTCAAACTATCAACGTCGAAGATTGCTACAACATTATTGATGTCTCAAGCCGGTCCGGCGGGTCTGCTGGCGTTGTACTGAATATTGGCTACCGAAGCGGGACGGGCAGTGATTATTGCGGCGCCCATTGGTTCTATCGAAATACAGTTATCGGTGGTCTTACGCCGCGAAATGCAGCGACAGGAAACGGCCCCTTCACAATAGAAAATAATGTCATTCTCGCCAACAGCGGATCAGCACTTATTACAGACGGCGCTACCGCTACCTACACAAATACGGGTACGGAATGCCAGGGATTAATTTCAGCAAACATTATTAATGCATCAACCTATGCGTTAACGGACACGTACAGAACTAATTATCTTGGGACGCGCGGAGTCGAACTAGCATGACAGCTTTCGATTTCAGTGCGGTTGGAACGCACAATCCATACGCCCCTCCGGGATTAACGGTTGATAATACAACCTCGGGGTATGCGGCATTTCGCTCTGATAATGATACCGCTGCTACAGCTCAATGTTTGGCACCTAGTTCTGGATCAGCCCGATTATTTTTAGCCGCAACCTTCTCGGGAACCATTGAGAGTTCCATTGTTATTGTAGGTGCGAGAGGGCAGCTGGTTACAAATGACACGGCTTTCCCGGCTATTTTTGTACAGTCCGGCGGTAATCAATACAAAGGATATTACTGGCTTTCTCAAAACGGATTTCAGCGTTTATTTCGCTGGGATGCGGCGGATGGATCAAGCACTACAGCATTAGCGGCATCTACGTCATTTACACCTGCGGAAGGCGATACCCTAAAGCTCAGCCTTAATACCAGCACAAATGTTTGTACTTGCTATCGTAATGGCTCGCTGATTAGCACGGGCAGCGCTGATACAACCTATACCACTCTATTGGCCGCAGGCTTTCAGTTGCAGAGCAACAACAATGGCGGCACGGGTGTTTTGTCTTTCACAACAGCCGGCGATGCATCAGCTGCAGCAATTTTATCGGCGCTCGAAAGAAATACCCGCGGAGAATTTCGTGGTCAGTATTGAGGATAAATTATGTATCTCTTAGCCAAATATAATACGCAAACCACATTTATTTTTCCCGTGGTCAAGCGTGCGGTAGTGGACTTGGCTGTTTCTGCTGATTGGACGCCGGCAACGGGAGATACAAAGGTTTCGAAAGACGGCGGCAACGTCGCAAACACAACTAACAACCCTGCTGCTGTAGGTGGTACAGGTTCTGCACTCTGGTCAATCACTCTGACCGCTACGGAATTATCGGCCGCTGAAGTCGTTGTGCAAATCGTGGATTCAGCGACCAAGGCGATTGAAGATCAAGTTATTCGTATTTATACCTACGGCAACGCTTCGGCGAAATTCGTTTCTGATTACAGCGTGGCAGCTATGGGCGCCGTTATGCCCACTACAGCCGGCAGAACGCTGGATATTGCTAGCACGGGGGAGGCGGGACTTGATTTCGCAAACGTAAACTTCCCGGCAGGTGCTATTCCATCGCTCGGTATTGTCGACAACGGCACCGCTCAATCCGCCACCGGTACTACCTTGGTGCTCCGCTCCGCAGCTGCCTTTGCTGACAGTGAGTTGATTGGCGCAACCGTTATTATCACGGGCGGCACTACCGGTGTAGGTCAATCTCGCGTCATTACGGCTAACGTTGGTTCCACCGATACCGTTACTGTCGATACATGGACTACAACTCCTACTGGCACCATTACCTACGTCGTTTATGGTGGTTCTCCGGCTTCTACAACTTTGGTACCCAATGTTAATGTCACTGGCATCAATGTTGCGACCAATGCGGTATTGAGTGCAGGCGTAACAATCACCAATGGAACAACTAATGGCGATGGCATCTCGGTCACTGGTAATGGCACGGGCGCCGGCATTAAAGCTGTTGGTGGAGCAACTGGTAACGGCATCAAAGCCACGGGCGGCTCAACGAGTGGTGATGGTGTTCTGATTTCCGCGACCTCGGGTCATGGCATCAACACAGCCGGCGCCGGCACAACGAAGCACGGCATCAATGCTGCTGGTGGCGCGACCACTTCTCACGGGATTAACGCGGTAGGTGGCGGTACTGGTAACGGTGCGCAATTCACAAGCGGCTCTGGCGCAACTGGCCAAGGTATAAATATCACCTCGGCTGCAACCAATGGCTCTGCGCTCGTTTGTACGGCAGCAGGCAGCGGAACGGGATTCAGCGCTACCGGCGGAGCTTCTGGCAAAGGCGCTCTGTTTGCTGCGGGCGCAACAGGTACGGCCGGGCTATCCGTTACTGGCGGCGGCACCAGCGGTGCTGGAATGACGGTAACTACGACCGCTGGTGATGCTATTCAGGCGATTGCAACAGCAGGTAATGGCCTTGTGTTGACAGCAAATGGCACAAGCAAGCATGGCATCGTCGCAACAGGAGGAACGGCTGGCACCAGTGATGGCGTGAAAGCTGTTGCGGGAACTGGTGGTGTTGATATTCGTGGTGCCATTACAGGCAACATCACGGGCGCTTTGAGTGGTGCGGTTGCCTCTGTTACGGCCGAGGTCACGGCCAATGTCTCGAAAATCAATTCTGTTGCTGTGATTGGCGCGGGCACTTCTGGCGATAAGTGGAGAGCCTAAGTGTCGGCTTTCGATTCATCCGCCTTTGATACAAACGCTTTCGATTCATCAGCATATGATTTCGATAGCGTGGCGCCGACCACTTATAGCTGCGGGGTTTATTATTTCCCCGGCTGGTCTACACCTGGCGGTGGACCGAATCCTTCAGATCCATGGGCTGTAATTCCCGGCAATCGAGTTCCTCTATCTCTCGGGAGGTACGACGAAACTCAGCAATCCGTGGTCGATCAACAGTTGCTGTGGATGAAGCAATTTGGCATCACCTTCGTTGCCATCGATTGGTTTATGTCATGGAGCGGAACTACGCTGGTTCCGTATCTAAATCATTTTATCGACAAGTATTTAACATCTGCTGTTTCAAAACCTAAGGTCTGCATTCAGTTTGCCAACCAAACAAATGCGGGCGGTTTAACTTCCGCCACCGATCATTCGTTATATGAATATTGGGATGCCAATTATTTTGGGAACTCCAATTACCTCACGATCGGCGGCAAAAGGGTCGTTATTGTTAACTCAGGCCCGAGTCTTAGAGACCGATATGCCAGCCATGCTGAGGTAAAAACCTTCCTAGATGCTGCAGATGCCTATGTTGCTGCGCAAGGGCATGGCGGCATTTATTGGATGGACGGCCAGGCCGATTCTTCCAGCGCTTGGATAGATGTCAGTGATCCGGCGCATGGCTGGGACGGCGTCACAGGATCAAATATTTATACCACCACAAAGGTCAGTGATAACTCCGCTGGACCCAGCCCTACGACTTACAGCGATCTGGACAATGCAGTTTTTTCTGGTCTTGTTGGAGGTTATCGCGGATTTTGTTATGGCTGGCTGAATGATCCAGATATCCAAGTATTCTGGCCGCCTTTAACGGCTGGATTTGATTCCACGCCATGGACGTCATCAACCACTCTACACGGCATTCCTACCTCTTCGGAGTGGAGCAATCATCTCACTAACGCCAAAACAGTATTAGACGCGAACGCCAGCAAAACACAGCTGACTTTCATGGTCGAGGCGTGGAATGAGTTCGGCGAAGGATCGATTCTCTGCCCGGTAACGGTGAATGAAGGTTTTGACCGCCTTCGCACGCTTAACCTGACTTTCAGTCTGCCAACAGTTCTGGCATTCAGCATTCAGCCGGTCCAAGTCTCTGTCGATTCCAGCACTGCGGTTGTTCGGTTCTACGCTTCTGGTGGCGAGCCCATCACTTATCGAATGGTGGTGCTGGCTGATGGAGCTACCGCGCCCACGGCAACAGAAGTATTGGCAGGCACGGGTTCAGGCGGTACCGGAGCTGTATTTGCCAGCGCTTCACTCACAACAACAATGGGCACGCCAACGGATGTTTTGGCAACCGGGCTTTCATCATCGACAGCTTATGACATTTATGTCGCGATTGATGATGCGGCCAGCTCTCCTTTACTGGCTACAAAGCTTGATATCACAACTGCAGCGGCTGGCGGAGGAGCAATCGGCACAGTGATACAAATTCGCCCGCGTTCAAATCGTCGTTACCCAACAAAAGTTTGAGGAAGGATCATGGCAGCAGCAGGTAAAGCCGGGCAAATGCACATCGAGCCCGTGTATGACCGCGGCGTTGTCCCCTGCGATGCAGGTTATGACCTAATTGGTTCCGGGTCGAGTCAACGCAGTGCATTTGTCTCCGATAACGTGATGGCCGTTCGGATATCTGTTACTGGCGCTGCCGCTCGCGTAAAACTCACAGGCGTTACCGGAACTGTTTCCGCAACTACCGGCTATCTGATGCAGAACGGCATGACTGATGTATTCCGTTTGAGACCAGGCGATACCAATCTGGCCTACATCGGGAGTGGCGCAACCATCAACGTGGTTGAGCTGGCGTGAAAAAGAAAACCATCAACATCAAGCCCAGTCACGAAGGTCGACTCCATACAGTTCTCGGTGTCCCCAAAGGCGAAAAGATTCCCCCTAATCTATTGGACGATGCCATGCACAGCAAATCCGCGCGAGTCAGAAAAATGGCTCAGTTCGCCATGAATGCAAAGTCGTTTAATCATTCGAGTAAAAAAGGTGGCTGAAGGTAAATTAAACGAGAGGCAAGCTTTATTTGCCCTTGAATACATTGTTGACCTAAATGCTACGCAGGCCGCAATACGTGCAGGCTATAGCGAGGATACAGCAGGCTCCCAAGGCCATGATCTCCTGAAAAAACCCGAAATTCAGGCGGCAATTCAAAAAGCTATGGATGTAAGAGCCGAGAGAGTAGGCATTACAGCTGACCGCGTGATGGTTGAACTTGGTCGAATGGGGTTCGCAGATGTCCGACAAATCTTCACTGCGAGCGGTCAGCTTAGAGATATTGCAACGCTACCGGATGAAGTTGCCGCCGCCGTCCAACAAGTTGAAGTGGTCACAAAGCTCAGCACAGATGTGGATGAAGAAGGGAATCGTGAGGTCGAGTACGTTCACAAGATTAAACTGGCTGACAAGAAAGGCAGCCTAGAGTTGTTGGGCAAGCATCTGAAATTATTCGGTGACCGTATCGAGGTGACTGGTAAAGACGGCGGCCCCATCGAAACGAAGAACACGCCTGATATCGAACTGGCCAGACGTTTAGCGTTCATTCTGGATAAAGCCATCGAGCAATGACGGTCCTTGATGACCTACTGGCACGCATAAAAGGTTTGCCGGAAGAGGCTCGTGCTGAGCTGGAAAAGGAGGTCATGACTGCCACCAGCAGCATGATCTGGGTTCCAAATCCAGGACCGCAAACGGAGGCGTTCAAGAGCCTTGCTGACATCGTGCTGTATGGCGGTGCTGGTGGCGGTGGAAAGTCTGATTTAGGGCTTGGGCTGGCCTTCAGCTCACATCAGCGCTCGCTGGTGATGCGGCGTAAGTATTCAGATCTGTCAGGCCTTACTGACCGCGCAATACAGATCAACGGCACTCGCAAGGGGTTCAACGGCTCACCGCCGCCAAAGCTGATCACTGTTGACGGCAGGCTGATTGAGTTTGGTGCAGCACAATATGTCGGCGATGAAGAAAGTTGGCAGGGCAGGCCGCATGATCTTTTGTACATCGACGAAGCGGCACATTTCGCTAAACAACAGATTCTTTTCCTGCTTGGCTGGGTGCGAAGCACAACACCTGGTCAGCGTACTCGCGTCGTTCTCGGATCAAACCCGCCACTGGCCGAAGAAGGCTTGTGGATGTTCGAGATGTTCGCGCCCTGGCTTGATCCACAGCATTCGAATCCCGCTAAGCCGGGAGAGTTACGCTGGTTCGTTACCGGCAAAGACGGCCGAGATATTGAGGTTGATGGGCCTGGAGAACACTTAATCGATGGTGAGACCGTCTCGGCGCTGTCGAGAACATTTATACCAGCCAAGCTGGCTGACAATCCCTATCTCGCCAACACCAACTACAAGGCCACGCAAGACGCCCTCCCGCCGCATTTGAGGGAAGCTGTACGTGATGGCAACTTCGGTGCAGTGCGCAAGGATCATGAGCTTCAGCTGATTCCTACAGCGTGGATAGAGGCTGCAATGGCTCGCTGGACGCCAGAGCCACCCGAAGGCGTTCCGATGTGTTCTATCGGCACAGACGTGGCGCAAGGCGGTGAGGACAACACCGTTCTGGCTCCGCGATACGACAGTTGGTTTGCCGAGCTTATTGAAGCTCCCGGAACAGAAACACCGTTCGGCAAAGATGTCGCAGGGCTGGTCATCAAGAATCGTCGTGATGATGCCCTGGTAATCGTTGACATGGGTGGTGGTTATGGCGGCTCAACCTACGAGCATCTGAAGGCCAACAATATTCCGGTGGCGATGTACAAAGGCGCCGAGAAAACAAAAGCGCGCACGAAGAATGGGGCATTGAAGTTCTTCAATAAGCGGGCTGAAACCTACTACCGATTTTACGAAGCGCTTGATCCCAGTCAGTTGGGCGGATCGAGTATTGCTCTGCCGAATCATCCGAAGCTGAAATCTGATTTGTGTGCCATTCGACTTGAAGATGGCGACATCACCACGATCAAGCTGGAGCCCAAAAAGGACATGGTTAAACGCCTTGGCCGCTCTACGGATTACGGTGATGCGGTGGTTGTGGCTTATAGCGGCGGGGCAAAGATCGCCTCGCACTATCACGAATGGAAGAACCGCGGCACTCCTCGCGTCGTAATGGGCCATACGGCCACACGTAGACGTTAATCGTTACCACATCACTGCCGGCCAGTATTCCACTAACCGCAAGTTTTAACACTTCCCAGCATTTCGCCGGGACGCTCGGCTATTGCCGAAAACTCCACTAGCAACAGCAAAAAGCAGGAGAAATACCATGGCACAGATTCTGACTTCACTGCACGGCAGACGCGTAGGCCTCACGGCTAACGGGCGCTTAATGGTTCCCGCAGGCCTCGTGTCTGGCGAGAACGGCTCACAGCTGCATCATCCAAGCCCGGCGATGGTGAGCCTGTGGGATGACTTCGAGGGCGATGTAATCGCTGACCAGTGGAACCTGCTGGAAGGCACCGACAGCGCAACAAGCGACGCAGCAATCCTCGCCGGCGGTATCGGTGGTGTTCTGCGCATGACCACCGGTGATGCCGGTACAGGCTTGGCTGCTGACCTTGTGCAGATCACTCGTGCACTTCAGTGGCAGGCCAGCAATGGTGGGCTGGCTTTCGAAGCCCGCATCAAACTGTCTGCGATCACCACGTGTTACGCCTTTCTGGGCTTCACTGACCTGGCTGCCACGCTGGAAGCTCCTGTCATCTCGGCTTCATCGGCCAACACGATCACGACCAACGCCACTGATGCTGTCGGCTTCATGTTCGACACCAACATGACCGCTGACACATGGTGGATGGTGGGAGTAGCAAATGACGTGGATGCAACGGCGCAGAACTCTGGCTATGCACCTGTAGCCGATACCTACGAAACGTTCCGCATCGAAGTTTCTACAGCCGGGGTTGCAACGTTCTTCCGCAACGGTGTGCAGGTGGGTACGGCCATGTCAGGAGCATTAACGGCCGCAACGGATCTCACGCCGACTATTGCTGTAGGCAAGCTGTCAGTCGCCGCATCGATGACCGCAGACATCGATTACTGTCACGCAAGTATGTGGCGCTGAGGTTAATCCATGAGCGGTGCAGCCAAAACAGTCAAAGGTGCGTTCAAGAGCATCACACCCTCGTTTTTGGGCGGTGATGCCAAAGGGCTTTTTGGCCATCGTGCATGGGCAGATGTTAAGCGCACCGGCAGAAATTTGGACGACAGCGGAATCACGGCGGCAGCGGCCGGTTATGTCATTGGCGGTCCTGCTGGGGCTGTAACCGCTTATGGCATGAAGAAACAGCGGGATGCCATGGGTAATTTGGTTTCTGATATGCAGCCAGTCGATGCTCCAGTTATGCCAACAACGGACGACGAAGCTGTTCAGCAGGCTCGCAAGCGTGCAATTGCCGAACAGTTAAGGCGTTCCGGCCGTCAATCCACGATCCTGACGGATGGGGATCAACTCGGTGGATGAACGCTACAAGACGCTGAAGGCTCACGGCGATCACCTGTTCACCAAGCGACAGCCACTACTCAGTTTGTGGCAGGAGATGGCGGACAACTTTTATGTAGAGCGTGCCGATTTCACGGTATCTCGTAGCTTGGGGTATGAATTCGCCGATCATCTGATGACCTCGTTTCCGCTGATGGCTCGGCGGGATCTTGGAAACTCTTTCTCGGCAATGTTGCGCCGTGATCAGTGGTTTAAGTTGCGCGCCAAACAGGAGAATCGCGAGGACTCCACACCGGCAAAAGAATGGCTGGAGTGGGCTACCGGTGTTCAGTACCGGGCGATGTACGACCGCAACAGTCTATTCATCAAGGCCACTAAGGAGGGCGATCACGACTATGCGGCTTTCGGTCAATGCGTTATCAGTGTTCGTCTGAATCGATTGCAGAACGGCTTGCTGTATCGAAACTGGCACTTGCGTGATGTTGTGTGGTGCGAGGACGAAGAGGGCAAGGTCAACACGATTCACCGCAACTGGAAGCCGTGCTGTCGTGATCTGGCCAGGTTATTCCCCAAAACGGTTGCACAACAGGTTCGTGATCGACTGGAGAAAGAGCCATACCACGAAGTGAATTGTCGGCACATTGTCATTCCGTCCGATAGTTATGAGGGCAAATGGAAAACGCCTTACGTCTCGATCTACCTCGATTGTGAAAACGACACGATTCTGGAAGAAACGGGGCAGTGGACGAAAGAATATGTAATCCCTCGCTGGCAAACGGTGTCGGGGTCTCAGTACGCCTATTCGCCGGCCACAGTCGCGGCATTACCCGATGCACGCCTGATCCAGATGATGACGCGCGTGCTGCTGGAGGCCGGAGAGAAAGCTACCAATCCACCGATGGTGGCTGTGCAAGAGGCTATCCGCGGCGATGTAGCCATCTACGCCGGTGGTATTACGTGGGTTGACGCCCAATACGATGAACGTCTTGGCGAAGTGCTGAGGCCGTTGTCGCAGGACAAGACGGGCATTCCGACCGGCCTGAACATGCGCGACGACATCAAGATGACGATTGTCGATGCCTTCTACCTGAACAAATTAAACCTGCCCGAGATTGCTGGCGCTACTGCTTATGAAATAAGTCAACGCGTTCAGGAATACATTCGTCAGGCTTTACCAATTTTTGCTCCGATGGAGTCTGACTACAACGGTGCGTTGTGCGAGGAAACATTTGACCTGTTGATGCGCAACGGTGCCTTCGGTCCTGCGGACAATATCCCCGATGAAATCCGCGGCGCTGACGTGGAGTTCCGTTTCGAAAGCCCGTTGAATGCCGCTATCGAGAAAGAGAAAGGCCAGCACTTCCAAGAAGCTGCAACGCTCCTTGCCTCCGCCATGCAAATCGATCCCACGGTACAAGTCGATCTCGATGTGCGTGAAGCCTTTAGAGATGCGGTATCAGGTATCGGTGCACCCGCGAAATGGCTGCGCGATGAGAAAGAGGCTGACGCCATGCTTGAAGAGCAGAAACAAGTCCAGCAGGCCCAGGCGTTAGCACAAACGATTTCAGCCGGAGCTGGGATTGCACAACAGGTGGGAGAGGCAGAGAAATCTTTGAATGAGGCGAGTGTCGCTTGAAAGCCCCTCCAGGCGCACCGTGGAATCCGTTTAACTGGGCTGACAATTTATCCTCTGTCTATGCACTACAGGCTTTGCAGAAAGGCGAAGCCAGTCCCGAGCAACAGAAGAAAGCGTTAGACCTGATCATCACCGAACTCTCCAGTTATTACGACCTCAGTTTTCATCCCGACAATCCGCGCTTCACTGACTTCGCGGAAGGCAAACGTTTTGTCGGCGCACAGATCGTCAAGTTACTCAAACTAAGCCCGGCAGTTATCGAGGCTTCGAAAAGAAAACCCGCAGCGAAAAGGTGAACCATGGCAGAAGCAGCAGCAATTATTGAACCTACACCGGCACCCGCTCCACAACCAACGCTTGCATCGGCTCCGGTCGCAGCGCCGGCAGCAGTACCTGATCCAAAACCGGCAGCCACTGTGCTGGAAGGCGATCCCGCAGCAGCACCGGTGGCCGCACCAGCCGACTGGCCCGATGACTGGCGCACGAAAATCGCTGCCACAGATGAAAAGCTGCTCAAGCGGTTAGAGCGGTTTGCTTCACCGAAGGCGCTGACTGATTCCTATCTGGCGTTAGAGCAGCGCATCAAGACCGGTGAGTTGAAGCTGGCAAAACTGCCTGATGATGCCACCGACGAACAGAAAGCCGAATGGCGCAAAGCACAAGGTGTTCCCGAGAAGGCCGACGACTATCTCGCTGAACTGCCTGAAGGCTTGGTGATAGGCGAGGAAGAAAAGGGTCTCGTTGAAGATTTCCTCAAAGACATGCACGGCAAGGACATCCCGAAAAAGTTTGTCCAGGAAGCCCTGGCGTGGAATCAGAAGCAGAAAGAGCTCCAGCAGGATGCGCTTTTCGAGGCTAATACACATGCTAAGCAACTTACCGAAGATACCCTGCGGACCGAGTTCGGCAACGAATACCGCGCGAATCTGAATCAAGTCAAAGCGCTGCTTTCGTCAGCTCCCGATGGTGCCGGTGATTTGTTGATGTCCGCCCAGACGCCAGAAGGCGTGGCACTGTTCAACAATCCTGGCGTGATTCGTTGGCTAGTAAATCTCGCCAAAGAAATTAATCCGGTGGCAACACTGACTGGTGGTAGCAACACCCCATCCGCCATCGAAGATCGCATGACCACCATTCAAAAAATGATGGGCGATCACAGCTCCGAATATTGGAAAGGTCCGAATGCAGAAAAGCTTCAGGCCGAGTACAGAACACTGATTGAGGCAAAACAGCGCCACAAATAAGCGTGTGTCTGGGACAACCCGAAAGGCCCCTATCAACACTCGCGACCACCCGCAACACCTACGGCCCCTTGTTAGGAAATTCGGCCCCTCTACCCGAGGACAACCCTGTATTGCCTGAAGAAAGGACAACCCGTTGGAGCGGAAATCATCCCGTAAACCAATGAGGCTTTCATCATGTCAGCTACTGCTTTTCAAACACAATACCGGCAGGAGTTCATCTCCGGCTTCGAACAACGTCAGTCCCTGGTTCGTCAAACAACCACCACTGAAGCAGTGATCAAAGGTAACAGCGCCGTATTCCTGGTGGCTGATTCCGGTTCTGCAACAGCGGTGACTCGCGGCGTGAATGGTCGCATTCCTGCTCGTCAGGATAACCTGACCCAAAACACTGCAACGCTGGCCGAATGGCACGATCTGGTTGAGCGCACCGACTTCAACCTGTTCGCGTCACAAGGCGATGGTCGCCGCATCATGCAAGAAACGACCATGGGTGTGATCAACCGCAAAATCGATCAGGACATCATCACCGAACTGAATACTGGCACTCAGGACACTGGCGCCGCGGCACCCGGTTCGCTGTCTCTGGTGATGTACGCGCTGACCATTCTCGGGAACAACGCTGTACCGCTCGATGGCAACGTGTTCGGGCTGATCACTCCGGCCATGCACGCTTATTTCATGCAGACGAAAGAGTTTGCCAACGTTGATTACGTCAACAACAAACCTTTCTCAAACATGATGCTGCAGTATCGCTGGGCCAACGTGACCTGGATTGTGCATCCGAACCTTCCTGGCAAGGCCACCAATGCCGAGAAATGTTTCGTGTATCACAAGAACTCCATCGGTCACGCCATCAACACCGCCGAAATGGAAACCGCTGCCGGTTATAACGACGAGCAGGATTATTCCTACTGTCGCGCAACGGCGTACATGGGCAGCAAGCTGTTGCAGAACAGTGGTGTTGTTGTCGTTAACCATGATGGCTCTGCGTACACCGCACAGTAATCGCTTTTTGAAGGAGAAATCATCATGTCTTATAGCACCTCGAATCCTCCGAAGCTGTTGGTCCAAAGCTTGGGCGGAAGTGGTTTATCAATGTGGGGTTTGACCGGTACTGATGCCGATACAACGGTTGATGGTTCCGGTTACATCACCAACGGCGGTAATTTGGGCATGAAGGCTGGCGACATCGTTTTTTACACAAAAACTGATGCAAGCCCGATTGCCAACTTTATCTTTAACGTCACTACTGTGTCGGCCACGGCGCCTGGTGCTGTCGATCTGTCTAACGCGACAACGATCACTGCTACCAACTCCGACTGACGCCCTGGGTCGTGCGGTTCGCCGCACGATTCCCCGCAGCGTTTCGCTGCATTTAGGGGTTTCGGCCCCTCTTTTTCGCAGGTGATTTATGCAAAAACTCAACATGTCAGAATTTAAACTGGCAGAATTTATTCGCAGCACATGGTGTATTTATCTTAAGGTTGGGCAGGATCGGAAGGATCTGTTGAAGCCTGAGTTCTGGTCACACGTCGCAGCGCGAGTGAAGAGAAATGATCACATCGAAGTCCTACACGATGACGGAAATTATTATGCCCAGTTGATTGTGCTGTCCTCCGATAAGGTTGGCGTCAAAGTGGCTTTCCTGAATGAAGTCAATTTGCGCGAGCTGGAAAGCACGGTCGTTGATCACGCCGAGTTTTACACAAAATTCCGTGGTCCTCGTAAGTGGTCGATCATGCGCAAATCTGATAATGCCATGATCGAGGAAAATATCGATACGGAAGGGCAGGCGAATCAGCGGCTCCGTGATATGACGACACCAGCGGCTGCCTGATATGACCAATCAACTGTCTTTGTACAACGGCGCTCTCAGGATGGTCGGTGAGCGCCGTCTCGGCAGTTTGTCAGAGAATCGCGAACCCCGACGTTTGTTGGACGAAATCTGGGATGATGGAGCAGAACGATTCTGCCTTGAGCAGGGCATGTGGGCTTTTGCGAAGCGTTCTATTCAGCTGGATTATTCGCCTTCCGTTGAGCCGCCATTCGGATATATTCGGGCATTCGACCTCCCCACGGATTTTGTTCGCACCATCTCCCTGTGCAGTGATCCGTATTTTCAATGTCCGTTACTGCAATACAGCCAGGAAGCCGGCTTCTGGTTTTCCGATCTCGACACAATCTACGTGCAATACGTGTCCGACGATTTGGCTTACGGCCTTGACATGTCGTTATGGCCTGAGACGTTCGTGCAGTTTTTTTCGGCCTATCTGGCGAGAGAGCTGGGGCCTCGATTAAAGAATGGTTCGGATCAGCAGAAGCTGGAGGTCCAGTACAAAACCATGTTGACCGAGGCGCGCTCTAAAGACGCCATGGAGTCACCTACAAAGTTTCTACCTTCGGGTTCTTGGGTGAATGCACGAAGCCGTGGAACCTATCGTAAAGAGCGTGGCATTTACTGATGGGCGTAGCGAATGTCGCGCTGGTCAGCTTTAACCGGGGGCTGGTCAGTCGTCTTGCATTAGCCCGCATCGATATCGCGCGGATAGCGCTGTCCTCTGAGGTCCAGCGTAACTGGATGCCTCGCGTTCTCGGCTCGATGATGCTGAGACCGGGTCTCGGGTATATCGTCAACACCAAAAATAATCTGTTATCCAAGAACATCAAATTCGAATTCTCCACGACAGATACAGCGATTCTGCAGTTCACCGATCTTGTCATGCGTGTGATTGTTGATGACGCATTGGTATCTCGTGTTGCGGTTTCCTCAGCGATCACCAACGGTACTTTCGACACGGATTTGTCCGGCTGGACGGATGCCGATGAATCGGGTGGCGTTTCTGTTTGGGCGACGGGTGGCTACATGTCGCTGACTGGCAGTGGATTCAATGCCGCCATTCGTCGCCAACAGGTCACAGTGGGGGCCGGAGATCTTAACAAACAGCACGCGCTGAGAATTGTTGTCACACGAGGTCCTGTTTTAATCCGTGTGGGTTCTGCTTCGGGCGGCGATCAGTACGTTACCGAAACCACCTTAGCCACGGGAACGCACTCCTTAGCATTCACGCCGACCGGCGATATTTATATCCAGCTGTTCAACCGCGCGTTGACGGCATCTCTTGTGGACTCGGTGGCTGTTGAATCCAGTGGGACGCTAGAGTTGCCAACACCATGGCCTGAAGCCAGTTTATCGTTTATTCGCTACGATCAGTCGGGTGATGTTGTGTTTGTGGCCTGCTCCGGCTACCAGCAACGCCGCATTGAGCGTCGAAGCAATAATTCGTGGTCTATTGTTGAATACGCGCCACCGGATGGACCTTTTCGCGCCGACAATATTACGCCCATCAGCCTGACCCCTTCTGCGTTGAGTGGTGATATCACGCTTACAGCGTCAGCCGCGTTATTCAAATCCACTAATGTCGGCTCTCTCTTCCGAATTGCCTCTATCGGCCAAAAAGTAGAAGCGGCTATTTCTGGCGATAATCAGTTCACCAGTTATATTCGTGTGACTGGCATTGGCGCTAAGCGCAATTACACGATCACTGTCACAGGAACCTGGGTTGGCACTGTCACTACGCAGATTTCTATCGGAGAGCCTGGCGCATGGCTCGATGACTTCAACACCACGGTGAATGTCAACAATCCCGGCGCCAACGACGGCTACGACAATCAAATCGTTTACTACCGCATCGGTATAAAAACAGGCAATTACACGTCGGGAACGGCAAATGTGTCACTGACGTTCGCTGGTGGCAGTCGCACTGGCATCGCTAAAGTCACGGGGTATACATCAGAAACTGTTGTCTCTGCTGCCGTATTGACGCCCTTTGGCGGGACTTCAGCCAGCGTGGATTGGTCGGAGGGTGCATGGTCTGATCGCCGTGGCTGGCCTTCCTCTGTCGTGTTCTATGAGGGGCGTTTGTGGTGGGCGGGGAAAGATAAGATTTACGGCTCCATCTCGGATGCCTTCGAAAGTTTTGACGATACGTTTGAGGGCGATGCCGGTCCGTTGTCAAGAAGTCTTGGGTCGGGTCCGGTCGATCAAATAAACTGGATGCTCGGCATGCAGCGCTTGTTTGTGGGGACTGACGGTGCAGAGAAATCTGTTCGCTCCTCATCTTTCGATGAACCACTGACCCCAACGAATTTCAATATCAAAAATGCTTCCACACAAGGTTCCGCGCAAGTGGCTGCTATTTGTGCTGATGATCGTGGCGTGTATGTACAGCGCTCCGGTCAGCGCGTTTATCAGCTCATGTACGACAACAACACCTATGATTTTCGTTCTGTCGATTTGACGGTTCTAGTACCTGAAATAGGCGCCCCTGGGATCACAGTTTTGGCCGTTCAACGGCAACCCGACACACGGATTCATTGCCGCCGTGAAGATGGATTAGTTGGTGTTTTGGTTTTTGACCCGGCCGAAAATGTGAATTGTTGGGTGGAAGTTGAGACTGATGGCGTTGTTGAGGATGTTGTTGTCCTGCCCGGTGAAGAAGAGGATCAGGTTTATTATCAAGTTCGCCGCACGATTAGCGGCAATACGGTTCGATTCCTCGAAAAGTGGGCCAAGGAAAGCGAATGCCGAGGCGGCACTACTTGCAAGCTGGCTGACGCTCATGTTGCTTATGACAGCACGGCAACCACGACGCTAACGGGTCTAGATCATCTTGAGGGCGAAGAGGTTGTCGTCTGGGCCGATGGTGCTGATGTGGGTATCCATACTGTTTCCAGTGGATCTATCACACTGGATACGGTGGCCTCTGAAATCGTTGCAGGCTTGTCGTATGAGGCCACCTATCAAAGCACCAAGCTGGCCTATGCTGCCGCCGCAGGAACGGGTTTGACGCAACGCAAACGCGTCACTGCATTAGGCCTTATCCTTGCTGATACGCACGCTCAAGGGCTTCAGTACGGCCCCGACTTCGATACGCTCGATGATTTGCCGATGGAAGAGCGTGGAGAAATTATCAATCCCGATTATGTCTGGGATGCCTACGATAACGACTCTATCGAATTCAACGGAACCTATGACAATGATTCGCGGATTTGCTTGAGGGCCGCGGCGCCGAGACCTTGCACGGTACTCGGTGTAGTGATGACGATTCAGACGTTGGACAAAGTATGATCCGCTGGGCAACCGCTCAAGATATTGTGGATTTTTACGGACATCCGCAACCGTTTACGCTGAGGGCCATGGTGCTGGAGCAGGAAGGAAAACCTGTTGCGCTGGGTGGGGTTATGCACCATGCGCGCGGTCCGGTGGCTGTGATGGAGATGAAACCAGAGGCCGGCAAGAAGTCCGTATTAAAAGGCTCGTTACTGGCCTTAAAAACTATTTTGTCACGCTACAACGCCGTCTATGCGTTACGTGATACAGACCAAGACACCTCATTGAATTACTTAAAACGCCTTGGTTTTGAGCCTGTTGATGAGAATAACGAGGTTTACATATGGACCCGAGCAGCACAGCGTTAGCGATGCAGGCTGCGGGGACTGTGTTTTCCGCTTATAGTCAGCATCAGGGTGGGGCGGACCAGCGCCGACTAACGAATTTTCAGGCCGACCAGCTTGACTATAACGCTGGGCAAAGCAAAGCGGCTGCTCAACGCAACGCTTTCGAAGAACGCCGGAAAGCTCGTCTGGTTAGCTCGCGTGCGCAAGCAGTGGCCGCCGCTTCGGGGTCTGGTGCATCAGACCCGACTGTCCTGAATATCATGGGTGACATCACCAGGCAGGGTGAATATAACGCACTCACCGCTTTGTACAACGGCGATGTGCAAGCCCATGATCAACGATTTGCCGCACAGACAAGGCGTGCATCGGGTGCCATGGCCCAGTCTGCAGCCGATACGCAAGCACTATCCACGGTCCTCAGTGGCGCCGCCTCACTGTACGATCGTTACGGCGATCAAGGTGTGCCGAAGAAAAAGACGGCCGGCAGAAAGATCAATTCAAACACGACAGTTTTTGACTCATCCACCTCCACGCTGGATAGATACGGCTGATGCCTAAATTACCAGATTCTAATTCGTTGGGTGTAGAGACTGCGCGTCCATCACAAAATGTGGTGAGCTATGAGGCTGGCGCTCAGTCGCGCGCGAATGCAAATCTAGGCGCCACGATTACAAATATTGGTGAGCATCTTCAGGACCGGCAGGACGAACTTGAGGTCGCCAACGCAAAATCAACATTTCTTCAAAACAAGGTTAAAACCCTTAGCGACCTGCAAGACGATACGGACTATAAAACCTATGCCCAGCGGTATAACGACTCGATTAATCAAGCGAAAGAATCGGCTTTAGGTATGGTCCGCTCTGGGCGGGCAAGACGGTTTCTAACCGATGATTTCGATGTGCAGGCGGCTGAAGGTCTGGCACAGGTTAATCATCGTGCAAAGGCCCTAGAAGTCGATGACGGCCGTGCAAACCTGATAAACCTCATGGACACCAACCGCGAATCTGCGTTGCGCGTCGGTGATGAAACTACACGAGCAGGGTTAATTAACGCCACCCAGCAAGCCATTCAAGGTGCTGCTGACAAGGGCTACATCAAAGATCACGAAGCCGTCAATCTGCGCAAGAAATTCACAGAGAGTTATGCGGAAGGCGCCATTTCTTTGTTGCCACTTGATCAGCAGATCAAGACGTTGGATTTGAAGTCACAAGGCGGTAATGCCGACTTTATCCCCTCGGACAAACGCCAAGCCTTGATGGAAAAGGCGCAACGTGAATTGCAGGCGCAACAGGACCGCGCTCGTATTCTTGCTGATCGTGAGCGAGCCCTGTATCGAGAGGATTTGTCATTTCGTCTGCAGGACGCAGAGGCGGCCTACCTTTCTGGCAAAGATTTCCCCAATGCACCCACCAAGAAGGATTTTCAGAAAGCTTTTGACCCCGGCCAGGCCGCCAGACACTGGCAATCTTTCAAGAGCTTGCAGGACGCCAGTCTAGACATTAGCAATCTCTACAGGGGCACACCTGAAGAGCGGTCAGCGATCATCCAAAAAATCGAACCGATACCCGGCGAGGGATTTGCTGAGCGTGAGAAGATTAAAAATATTCTGGTACAAACCAACAACCGTATTGATAGTTTGCAGAAAGCTGATCCGGCCGGTTATGTGGCACAATTCAACCCAGAGATTCAGCAAAGCTTTCAGGCGGCCGTTAATGGCGATCAGGGTGCTATAGCTGACTACAGTCTGCGCACCCTAGCTGAACAAAAGCGGCTTGGCATTAAAGAGCCGATGATTCTGCCGAAACAAGTTTCTAACCAGATAGCCGCGCAGTTTTATGATCAAACACAGGGCGGTCAGAATGCGGCGAAACTGATGGATGACCTGCAGAGTCAGTGGGGTCCGGCCTTTCCAAAAGTCTACGAACAGTTAGCCAAGGAAGATAAGATTCCCGCAGCGGCGATGGTAATCCCGAATCTCTCGGATGATGGAGCAAAAGAACGTTTGGCCCGCTGGTCGCTGGTTGATGACAAAGTTTTTGAAGAACGCCTACCTGATAAAAATAGCAATGTGAAGGATATTAAATCCACGCTGCTGAACACCATGGCTCCGTTCTGGAATAGCTTGTCAGTACAAAATGGTGGAGAGAAAACCTACAACGCCTTCCAGTCACAAGCCTACAAACTGGCTCTTGGCTATGCAGCCAGCGGCAAATCACCGAGCGATGCCGCACAACAGGCTTATGAGGAAACGGTAGGACATGCCTATGATTTTGGCCCAACTTACCGTGTGCCGAAATTAGAAGCACCCGATCAGGTGATGGCTGGCACGAGAGCGGTTTTGCGTAATGTCGACCAGCTCAATATCGCGCCGTTCCCATCGCAAGTGGGACTGACAGCAGCGCAAGCCCAAAAGGCCACGCTGGATATCGTCAAAAATAATCCCGTCTGGGTAACGAACAGCGATGAAACCGGATTGACGTTGTATGCGCAGGGTAATAATGGTTTGAACTTGATTCGTGACAAATCGGGCAAGCCAATAGAAATGACATGGCAGCAATTGCGTGAAGCGGCGGCAAAAACGCCGACCACTAAGCCTCTACCGTCAGGCCTTGCGCCTGATGATACCGGTGGTATTGTGCCCAGCGACTTTGCGCAATGACGATTTATCTGCCGGGTCGGACAGGCACAGATACACCAACGATTGAGGATTTCCCGTCGACTCAAAGTGAGGCCTTGGGTGCATCGGTCGCTGATGCGTGGCGCGGCAATCCCACCGTTGCCGCCTTGGATGCCAACAATCTGTACGAAGCGAATACCGGGAAATCGTTGTTAGGTCCGTCGCTGGAGGTGTTGACTAGCGGATTCGAGCCTGCCGCTCTAGCGAAAGGGCTGACCGATGTTTATCGCACAGTAACGGCGCCCGATACGGTTCCGAAACTAGATAAATCCGCGGCAGAAGAAACTGCAAAACAAGCCGGTGTTTCTCTAAAAATTCCCGATGAAGGAATGAGTCAGGCCGCACTCAATATGCTGATTCAGCGCCAGCAGGATAATCGGAAGATTCAAGATACGCTGGCTCGCGCCCCTGGTGGTTTGGTCAATGTGGGAACGCGTTTTCTGGCTCAACTGGCAACCAGTGTTGCAGACCCGCTAAACGTGGCCTCAGCGTTCGTTCCTGTTATCGGTGAAGCGAGATATGCCCAGCTGATTGCCCGTGCAGGCAGCGCGTTTGAGCGTGGCGTGGTGAGGGCTGGCGTGGGTGCAGCCGAAGGCGTTGCCGGCGCCGCATTGCTGGAGCCCACTGTTTACACAGCCCGCAATCAGCTCCAAGACGATTACACCATGGCGAACAGCCTGGAGAACATCGCCTTCGGTGCTGCACTCGGTGGTGGATTGCATGTTGTTGGTGGTGCTGTAGCCGATGCGCTTCGCTCTCGTCGGCCTGAAGCAACACCGGCCATCACAACCGGGGCCGAGCCACTTTCAACGGCTGTTGAAAAACCAGCTATCAGTGACGAAGCCTTCGCACTAAGTCGCAAGATCGATAATGGGGCGCTATCAGTCGAACAGTTTTCACAGCTCTACAAAGAAAACCCCGATCTCGCCAAGGAAGTTATTGCGTATCGAGCCGGTGATGTTGCAAAACTGGAGCCTGCACCGTTTGAGAAGCTGTCACCCGAATCCGCAAGAGCACAGGCGATTCAGGAATTAACGCCAGAGTTCAAGGCTGAATTGCTCGGTGAAGCCGGAAACACGGCAGATAAAGGTGTTATCGCCGACCTGAAATCACAACAGGCCAGAATCACCGAAGAATTACAGCGCATTCAAAATGAGCCAGAAGCGGTTTTCAAAGAAACTGCCAAGGATTTCCAGGGGCAAGGCCTATCCCGTAAACAAGCCGAATCACAAGCGCGTCAACAGATCACAGATCGCGAAGCTGAACTGACGGCGCAAAATGATGCACTGCGCCAGAAGATTGAGGCCAATGCCGCATCAGAGCAAGCAAATCAAGCCATTCGTGATCTGGACAAAGGCAAGGTTCTTGACCGTTTTGATCAACGTGTTAACGCCAAAGCCGAAGAGATTCTCGGCAAGCGATTACTGCAGGAATCCACAGCGATTCCACCCGAAGCCGCAGCTCGCTTTGCTGTGGCCAATGCCTCACCAGAGATTCGCCGTTCTGCGTTATCGACGGCAGTTAGCCAGATGACGAAGGGCCGCTTGCCAGACGTGGAGTCCATTATCAATATGGACCCGAAAGATCCGAACGCGATGGCGAAAGTCACGGAAGCCTCTCGCCGCTCGACGACACCAGAATCGCTGAGCGTGGGAAATTTTGATGCCGCTCGTGCGGCGCAGGAAAAACTGCGCACTTCACCGAAAACGTTTGATGTGGTCTCTGCTGAAGCCGAAATGACCAAGGCGGTGGATAGACTGAATGCAGTGCGTGAAAATCTTGACCAAGCCGGACTACCTACAGCCGATATCGACGCCGCATTGAAACCCTTTGATGACGCCCTGATCACCGCTGACGAATACGGCAAAGCCGTTCGTGCCGCTGCTTTGTGTGGATTGCGCTCATGAGTTTTGAAAGTTGCATCGATACAATCCAGGCTGCTGCTGGACGCAAATTATCTGATGAAGAGCTGGACGACCTGCTGACCTCATTGCAACTGCGCCAGCGATATATTCAAGCGAAAGGGTTGGTACAGGATTCCGCCGAAGCCGCACTGCAAGCCGCTGAGGAGGTAGCCAACAACATCAAAATGGCCGCGGTGATTGAGAAAAGAAACGCGGCTATCAATCTGACCAAGCGTGTCGAAAAGGTGGCATGGGTTCAGAAGAATTTCGGGAACAATTTAGCCGAAGGGCTGGAAGCTATTTTGGTCGGCGTGAATCGAGCCAAACAGGGCGCAAGAGAAGGTGCCGCACAACTCCAGAAGGCTATCAAGGACACCTATCTGGCCGGCTTTACGGCCGATCTGGAGCGCACTGGGCACATGGACCTATTCGCCTCCGGGTCGATGGATAGAGAGGTTGGCAGGGCACTATGGGCGTTAGGTCGCGAATCTGAAACCGCTGACCTCGCGAAGCTCCCAAAAGAAGCCGTGGATATCGCGCGTGTTGTGAACAAATGGCAGGAAGTCTCACGCCTTGAAGCCAACGAAGCCGGCGCATGGATTGGCAAACAAGATGGATACATTGTTCGCCAAACTCATGACGCCGAGAAGATTCGCGGCAAAGGCGCTGAAGAAGATTTTGCCCGCTGGAAATCGACAGCCATCGAGAAATTCGACACTGCCAGAATGCAGGCCGAACAGGGATTTACTGACCTTGATAAAATGCTGCGTGCCACGTGGCACAACCTTGCAACCGGTAATCACTTGAAGGCGATTCCTGAGCGCGAAATCTCGGGGTTTAAAGGCCCAGGAAACCTCGCGAAGCGCGTCAGCCAGGATCGTATCATCCACTTCAAAGACGCTGACAGCTGGTTCGATTACAACCAGATTTACGGTTCCAGAAATTTACGGGAAGGCGTTGTCTCAGGCCTAAGTCACAGTGCTGATTCTTTAGGTTTAATGAAATCGTTAGGAACAAACCCCGGCGCCTTATTCGAGACCATCAAAAACGATTTAATCGTTACGGCCAAAGATTCTGGAAAGCTGGATCAAGTCACACGCATTGCGGATGCCAAAGAAAAACTCGACAACTACATGAAAGCTGTCGATGGCTCGATGAACATTCCCGGTAACGCTTTACTGGCCCGTGTGGGAGCGAATATCCGCGGCTGGAAGATGATGTCATCGCTTGGGAGCATGGTGTTCTCACAGCTGAACGACGTTGCCGTTTATGCCGCTGGAGCACGCTATCAGGGGCGTGGTGTGTTCGAGGGTATGGGCGAGGCTATCTCTGGCCTTGGGCGCTCCCTAAAGCCTGCTGAACGCCGGGAACTGCTGTCCTCTCTCGGTGTTGTTTTGGACAACGCTATCGGTGAACTGGGTCGGGTGGATTCGTTTGCTCAACCTGGTCGCATGGCCAGAGCCCAGCAGCTGTTTATGAAGCTCAACCTGGGCGAGTGGTGGGTGCAACACATGCGAGCTTCTGCGGCCCTAGGGATGTCGCACGATATGGCCCAGCAAGCGGGCAAAGCGTGGGCCGAATTAAATCCTGATTTTCAGCGCATTCTGTCAACCTACGATATAACGCCGGATCGCTGGGACCATATTCGATCAGCGCCCATAAAAACGGTGGAAGGGAAAGGGTATTTAGTTCCTGAATCCGTTGAAAATCGTGAGACCGCTGACAAGCTCAGAACCTATCTGACCGACCAGACCCAATTCTTGGCCTTGGAGCCTGATGCAAAAACCCGCGCAATCCTGCTTCGCGGCACTCAACCCGGAACCAAGATGGGTGAGTTCATGCGCTTCCTGATGCAGTTCAAGAGCTTCACTGGTGCTTACATGCAGAAGATTCTCGGTAGAGAGCTGTATGGCCGCGGTTACGAAGGCGATAGTCTCTGGGGCGCGCTCAGACACGGTAACGGCGAATTTACAGGGCTGGCTCAGCTGATTGTGACTTCGACCATCATGGGTTACGCCTCAATGCAGCTGAAGGCGCTGGCGAAAGGGCAGACCGTTTCAAAGCCTGAATCGGCCGGTCAGGTGACACAGCAATTCTTGGCCGCCATGCTTCAAGGGGGAGGCATGGGTATCTACGGGGATTTCCTATTCGGCCAAGCCAGCCGATTTGGCGGGGGAATGCTGGAAACCGCTGCTGGTCCAGTGATCAGTGAAGTCGGACGGATCGTGGACCTTTACCACAAAGCCTTAACTGATGCTCAAGAACAAGGTCCAACCGAAGCCGGCCGCAGGCTGGGTGCCAGCGTATTTCGCGAAGCGATAAATAATACACCATTCGTCAATCTGTTTTATTCACGCATCGCACTGGACTATATGATTTTTTATCGTATCCAAGAGATGATGAACCCAGGTTATTTGCATCGTGCCGAGAACAACGTAAAGCAACAGCAACGAGAATTCCTCGTAAAACCCAGCTCAGTCGTCCACTGAATCCCAGCCGTAAGGCGCCGGACGTAAAGCGTAGATGAAGTGATCGTCGATCATCTTCACGCCCGTTATCGCATTCAAAACACAAAACAGGATCAGGAAGGCACGTAAAGCACCTTTCGTCTGCACGGCTGCGTAAAAAAGTCCCGCGAAGTAAACGAAACAAACAATAGCCACAAAAATACCTGTAGGAGTATTTCATGCCAGCCACGGCAACAGACCGTATTGACGGGCTCACAACTTCCGTCGCCGTAAAAGCGCCCTGCAAATACCTGACAACCGGAAACATTACGCTTTCTGGATTGGCGGTGCAAGGCGGTGGCGAATGGATCGCCCCGCTAACTGCGGGTGATCGTATTTTTGTAACCAGCCAAACAAACCCAATATATGATGGTATTTATGTCGCCAGAACAACCGCCTGGACGCGCGCAAGGGATTTCGATGGTGCGCGCGATGCAGTCCAGGGAACCTTGATCCCCGTCTATCGGGGTGCCGGTACTTATACTATTTATGCAGTTACTACGGCTGATCCTATCCGCATTGGTGAATCATCGCTGACGTTTGAGCAGGTTATCGATCCATTTCTCACCATCGATCTTGCCAATACATCAGACACAAACCTGGGCGTTTCGTTGGTGGGTGGCGCCGAACGAGTTGTTGATTCTATTGCCGCCCTCAAGGCATTAAGCAAATTAACCAATCGTCGCGTTTATGTAACGGGGAATGCCACGCCTGGGGACGGCTTCGGCGGCCATTACTATTATGATCCATCAGATACAACATCAAGCAATGATGATTATGGCGTTGTTGTAGCTACAGATGGTGGTCGATGGAAGATTATACAAGCGAATGGCGTTAAATACGGCAATAGAACGGTCGTTGCCGGCAGCAAAATGAAAATTGATTACCTGCTTGAAAATAATCCTGGACATTTGTTGGAGGATATGGGAGGTATTTGGGTTGCCAATACGTATACCTATTATGGGATATCAAAAGGGTTTATATCGGGTGATGGCGGAGCTAATGCCCCTGTCGCTGTTTCGTTCACTTATGCCATTAACAATGGATCGGCAGCGGATGTTGTCGCTGGAATAGATGTAGCGACCGCCAATTCTAATACAGGCTCCAAGGCCGTTTTTGCACGCAATCTCATTGCTGGTGCCAATAATGGCGTAACCAACGCCAAGATGGTCGGCCTTGAAATTGATATTGAACCTTCTGCTAGTGCAACCTCCGCAGGTACTGGAGGAGCCATTTTTGTCAATGGTTTTAGTGTTGCGAATCTGGGTGCCATTTTACAATCGGGGGGCACGCCAGGCGCTACATTTAATAATGGTATTCTGATCGGGAATGTGGCTAGTACAGGGGCTGCTTATGCAGCCCTGAGCGGCCTCAGCTGCAACGTAGGCATGGATCTCACACAAGGCACGTATGGGCAGTGCGCTATTTCCCTAGGCCCTCAACATCGAATGCGGCATATTGGTAATGGCAGCACAGTTGCGGCCGATCATTTTTCTGATACCGGTAATAATTTCAACACTAGTTTAACTGCCCAATGGCTAGTTAATGCAGGAACTAACACAGAAAATACCACATTCTTTGTATTGCGTGATCTTGCTGGAACAGCCTCTTCGCTCATTACCAAAGTTGCCACCGGCGCCGCTGCTAACGGCGCCGCTGCGGTAGTTTACGTAAACACCAATTCCTCTACGGGGCGGTCGATTAATGCCGGAGGAACCATCAACGCCAGCGGTGCGGATTATGCGGAATATGAAATCAAGCGGGATGATTGCGGCCCTATTGCCAAGGGGCAAATCGTTGGCTTCGACAATGAAGGAAAAATCACCGATCAATTTGCACAAGCAGTTTCATTTGGCATTAAATCGACATCTCCGAATCTTGTGGGCGGGGACACGTGGCATCTGGAAGCCGGCCCAGAACCTATTACCCCGATATTTGTTGCACCTGACATCCCTCGTCCGATAGAGCCTACCAACAGTATTCATAAGGCGGATGAACTCTATACTTTTGAGAAAATAGAGTTCGACAATGCAGTTGCAGAGCGCAATACCAAGATACAGTTAGCCCATGAGGTATGGCTGTCAACAATCTATGCAGCCTATCTTTCAGAGCATTCTGCGTGGGAAGCCAGGCATGAAATTGAACGCAATAAGGTCGACCGCATTGCCTATTGCGGGAAAGTTCCACTCGATGTTCTCGGTGCGACAGTGGGTGATTATGTCGTTCCAGTAGAAAATCAATGGGGCATCAGCGCGATTCTCATATCAAACCCTGATTTTGAGCAATACAGGATAAGCGTCGGGCGTGTGCGACGAATTCTGGAAGATGGCCGCGCCGAAGTTTGCGTAAAACCAATCTGAGGTGATTGATGGATTTGTTGATTAAGCGTCAAGCCAGCAAAGATGGAGCAACGCTTGGTGAATTGTTTATTGATGGAAAGTTTTTCTGTTTTTCGTTGGAAGATGAAGTCAGAACGGGACCAAAGATTCCAGGAAAAACGGCTATTCCCGCCGGCCAATATGAAGTTGTGATTGATTATTCTCCGCACTTTGGAAGATTACTACCTCACATTCTCGATGTCCCCAATTTTGATGGCGTGAGAATTCATGCCGGTAATTTCCAGGGTGATACAGACGGGTGCATACTGGTGGGGAATACCAAAGGCGTGGCCTCTATCGGTGAGAGTAGAGCCGCTTTTTCAGTTCTCTACCAAATACTCAAGGAAGCGATTACTCAACATGAAACTATCTTTCTGAGGATTGAAAATGCCGCTTGAGCCCATTACTGCAATTTTAGATATTGGCGGCAAGATTCTCGATAAATTCATTCCCGATCCCGCACAGCGGGATGCGGCAAAACTGGAGCTTTATAAGGCCCAACAATCGGGAGAACTGGACGAAATTAAGATTCAGCTATCAGCTATCATTTCCGACTCCCAGAGCGCAGATCCATGGACTAGCAGGGCAAGACCTACCTTTCTGTATGTCGTTTACATCCTGCTGCTCTGGTCGCTTCCCATGGGCATTCTGACGATATTTAAGCCTGAAGCGGCGACAGCATTTACGGCAGGTTTTCAAGCTTGGCTAAAAGCCATGCCGGCCGAAATACTCCAATTATTTGGCGTTGTAATGACGGGTTATGTTCTCGGTAGATCATGGGAAAAAGTTAAAGGCGCAACAAAATAGGAGCATCCTGTGGCAAAAATCACTCTGAGTTGGACCTATACCGATACGGCGCATCCGGATGCCGAATTTCGAATTTATGAAAACGGCACTATGATTATTGATCATGTCGGTGCGCTCAATTTTACCGTGTTGATGGATAGCAAAGCGCCTGCATTTATAAGTATACCGCCACGGCCGTCGATAAACTCACACTGCTAGAATCTGCGCCCTCTAACGAGGTGGCCATAAATTTTACGAAACCCGCAGCGCCAACTGGCTTAAAAGCATCCTTGACGCAATAAAGCGGGTAGTGGGCAAATGGTTTCATGCATAGATTTTCTGAACGTGTATAGCTTATAATTTGAATACGGGGTTTCAGCGCAGGGCAATATCCATATTATCTGAAAGAGTTGGCATTATTAATTGCTTTGGATTGTCATGAACAATACATGGCCTTTTTAGGAAATAAGAGCGATCAAAGAAAATGGACGTTTTTTCTGGATCATTATGTATACGAATTATACATTCGTTTAGTTTTAGTTCATATTGTGGATAAAAATGAATTACTCCATTAATAATTTCAACATCAACGGCTGCTCCGAATTTAGCGGATAATATATTCTCTTTAAAAGATAGAGCCCAATCGGGGACATCATCGCCTTCCCTGAAAGTTGTGCGATCCGATTTATTTGCCTTGGCAACTTCGCGAGTCCAGCTGGAAAAACTCTTCATATCTCCCCCAGTTATTTCCTACACCATTCCGGCCCATCTGATCCCGTTTCAATCTGGGCGGCAATACTTTTTTGCATAGCATCTTCTGGTTTAGACGTTATATCTGACAGAAATTTAACAATCTGTGACTGTCCATTTGTGAAAATTAAGCGCCAGTTTCCATTGCCATCCGGCTCACAACCCCAGATGGTCATTGCGCATAAGTTTGAGGCTATTAATTCTTCATTCAGCGTAGGGCGACGTTTAACGTAATATTTACCCACTGGCTCACGCTCAGATTCTGCCCTTAGTTGAATTCTGCCATTCCATATCACCAAATTCGGCGGTCCATCTCCGGCGGTAAGAGACATTGGCTGGCAGCCTGTATAAGCCCACAAACCAACCTCATCATAGATCGCATAATTTGCCCAATCGGGCCATTCAGCTTTTTCTGTTATGCTCATATCTCGCCCTCAATGATTTTAGCCATACTGCCGGCGAATCCATTCGGATTTCTTTTATGCCAAATTTCTTTATTGTTGGCCCACATATTCAATTGATCAGAAATCCCTTCGCCAATAATATCCCGATATTCGGGAAGCTCAGCCCATTTGTAATATCCAGGCAAGTGGCACTCACCTACAAACTCTCTGCGGCGCTTCCAGAACAGAAAATAGCGTCGTGTTGTGCTAATGAAAATATGTCCATTTTCAAGTCTTTTGGCGCCTTCGAACTTCATCATCGCTCCTCCTGCAGATACTCAATGTTTTAATGCACCCATTCCACCAACAAAGCAATCAAGGCTCCTTCGTAGTACGAGCCGGTAGTCTGATGCTTTTTGATCCCCACCACATAGTATTTCCTGCCATCGATTTCGACCATTCGCAAAATAAGATCATCTACTAAATCTTCAGCACTCTTATAATCACGATGTAAATAGGTCGTATAGGCCAAGCAGCCCTGCATCATTGAGGGAGGCTCGACGGATTTGAACTTGTAGGTATCCATGCTCATATCCATGCATGGAAGGGCGGCAAAGCCTGTATCAACCACCAGCCGGCATAGCCGCCCGCGATTCCAAGGAATAGACCGATACAGCCGTATGAGAATTGTTTCATGATTATGGGTTCCTGACTTTTGAACGAGCTTAGCAGATGGCCCCAGACTATTCGAGCGTAAGCGATTGATTTCATTATGTGCGTTTTGCGCTTTTTGGTCGGCATGATTTTGGCGCTTTTCTAAGTAGAATCAGCTGTTTAACTTTACAAGCGCTCGTTCTTGACATGGAAGAGGTCGCTGGTTCGACTCCAGTCGGTCCTACCAAATCAACAACTTAGAGCGCCCTTTTTTGGTGCCAGACTATTCCCAGACTATTTACAGATTATGCGCCGGGTTTAAGTGGCAAATCGGCCCGCACTTCTTGCCATTTTTCGCCGTAACCCGACAAATAAAGCTCCGTCATTTTTGCATCTGCATGGCCGAGTAATGCCTGAATGTATTCCACCGGATAACCAGCCTCTTGATACAAATGGGCGCCCAGGCTGCGCAGTTCATGCAAGGTCGGCGTTTCGGCTGCCGGCCAGTCCTTGAATACCCCGGAGGCATCACGCACCGCGGCGACCGCTTTGGTTAGATAATCGGTGGTGACCTGATAGGGATGCTCTTTCGGGTTCTTTGGTGACTTGCGCGCGCGCTCTGGCTTATGGCCAATCACGAAGGGACAGAAGGGATGCAGCTGCTTTGCGCGCGCAATGACTTGCTCCAGGCTGCCGCCGATCCGGATCGCAATCCGTTTTTTAGTCTTGACCTGCATGACCAGAATGCGGCCATCAACGATATCGCGTTTCTTGTGCACACCGGTGAGGTCAATGCGGCGCTGCAGGCTGGTCAGCGCGAAATCCATGGCAACCTGCAGCCAAGGTTCGGCATGCGCATAGACAGCCTGGTAGGTCTCCAGCGACCAGCGCTTTCTGACTTTCTTTGGCGGCTTTTTAACAATGGTCAGATCGGCTATATTCCTCGGCGATAATCCTACCGAACATGCGAAGTCGTACACCTGAACCAAAAGTGTCCGATATTTAACATAAGAATCGCGCGTCAATTCTGCCATCCAATCAGACAGCATTTTGAGATCGATCGATTCCCAGGCCGTATCTTTTCCAAGCTCGCGTTCAATGCGGCGCAATTTTTCATCGATCTGATCATCGTAACTTTTGGAATGATCTTGATCCGCTATGAATTCTTTGCGGAATCGATTAAGTACAGTTGACAACGAAGTAGTGCCTAGCACGCGATTTACGATTGAATCCTGCTTTACAAGAATACGATTCAGGGCATTGGCGGCTTTTATCGCCTCGGCCCGATCTGAGCCGGCGCCATGATTTTTGCCGGTTACCGGATGCCGATAAATATAGCCGCCGGTCGCCGTATAAAGGTTGTCGGGG
>Ga0070699_100000417_pt1 | contig 40758 bp, 49 predicted proteins | sample KBSK1503metaG_FD_65473 | JGI IMG/M metagenome (GOLD analysis project Ga0070699, IMG submission 65473) | Corn, switchgrass and miscanthus rhizosphere microbial communities from Kellogg Biological Station, Michigan, USA - KBS K1-50-3 metaG | ecosystem: Host-associated > Plants > Roots >... | reverse complement strand
GCAGGTGGAGAGGTTGGATCAAATCTTTCGTGAAGGCGTCGCGGCACTTGAAACGGACGAAACAGCGTGGCTCGCGGTCGCAATCAGTCCGCTCAGTCCAGGCCAGATCGAGATAGGGCATCGCACCATTAGTGAAGCCCGGACGAAATGGGCGGGCGCATGGAGCGGCGGTATGCAGTTCGGGCACAGCCTATTCCACGCTGGCGGGGTTAACGTCTCGGCCGGAGTAGGTCGGGTGATCATGGCAGTCGGGCGCAATGCTGTGGGCAGGTCTCGCTGGGGGCACGCCGAGTTGTATCAAGACGGCGCAGGGTTTGTAGCCAGCCCCCTTTGGGCGCTTGGCCCGTCCGAGCTACCGAACAGGGACATCATCCAGATTGATGACGAGCAACTTGTAAACGCTGGCGTATCGGCGGTCGGGTTCCTTGTAGAACATGCCACAACGCATTGCGGGGCTGTTGGTGACGCAGTTGCCCAGGCGCAGATTGTGGTCTCAGGCGTGCGTGAATGCTGGCTTGTCCACTCGCGTCAGGGCTACCGCACCGAGTGGGATGGTAGTCGTGCCGTCTACAGCTTTCCGCGCAGTCGTCACCAAGTCAATCTCGACGAGAGTCAGACGGCAGCAGGCGCTATGCTGGCGGCTCGGATGCTCCTTACTGACCTCTTTCAGTACTTCGGCGTTCCGGAGGTGCCACAGATAACCACTAAGGGAAACCTCAGAAGGCTGTACTTCCGCAGAGACTACATAGGAATAGTCGAGAGGTGGGCTGAGTCGGCTGGAGTGCAAGTGACCAAATCACCGTTAGGTGAGGAAGACTAGGAGGCCGCCGCCCGGCTCTCGGTCGGGCGCCGGTCTACCCGTGATTCGGTTCCACGACTTGCGTCACTCCTGCGCCTCGGTGCTCCTCGCTGCGGGCGTCCCACTGAAGGTAGTCAACGAGATCTTCGGCCACAGCAGTATCAAGCTCACCGCCGACACCTACGGCCACGTGTTCGAGCCTGCGCTTCGTGCCGCCGCCGACGCGCTGGAGGCAGCCCTCGGATAAGCTGCTACCGACTCAAAGGCCCCTCTGCGGAGGGGCCTTTCTTTTGAGTTCGATTCGTATTGGAGCCGACGGCCCGAATCGAACGGGCAACCTGCTGTTTACAAAGCAGCCGCTCTGCCAATTGAGCTACGCCGGCATCCTCACCGAAGGTTAGCGCAAGCCGTTTCTGCGGGAAGGTCCGAGCGGAATCGTGGATCCGCCTCGACGACAGTAAGAGCCCCAGGGTCTTGAAAACCCTCATCACCGGTGCAGTCCGAATCGTCGAGACTGGCAACGCGCCGAGTCGCTGGACGCGATGAACACGGGACAGGCCGGAAACTATTGGCACGAGTTGTACGTCATGAGCCGGGGAGAATTACTTTGGTGATGGTCAGGCCAGACCGCAATTGGAAATTTGTTCGACCTTAGGCTGGTCCCGCGCAGCTTTACGCACAATAGGGACGACGCCGTGGCAACTGAGTCCTGGATGCGACCCCCGTCTGAGCTGGTCGAAGTAGAGAGGTTGGTCGAGTCGCAGGCCGAGGTCGTGCCGGTCTTCCTGCTCGCACCAGTCCTGGCCTACCTCCGTGCCCTGGAGCGAGCTCTCGACGACTACGCCAGGAGTCTCGCGCCCCCAGAGGTCGGCGAACGGGACTGAATCCAAGCGTGAGATCCGGCTATCGGTCCCGGCGGCACGAAGCCTCGGTAGCTTGCGTCGCCGGGGGTGATGCTCGGGTGCGCTGGGGCGTGATTCGTATCCGCCGATTGCTCTCCTTTGCTCTATATGTTTGAGACCCACTGCGGATGGGTAGAAGCCGTCCAGGATAGTTCACATCAAAACCTACATTAGGAGGTGTATTGATGATGACAACCGCACGCTTGTTGGGGCCCGGTGACCTTGTGACTGGTACCCGCCCCATCGACCGCCTATTCGAGCAGTTCTTTGGCTATGGAGCTGCGGGTCTGGAGGACGGCACCCCGACCTTCGCTCTACCAGTCGACATCTTGGAGACGGAAGACGCGTACGAGCTCCACGCTACTGTCGCGGGCGTTCCACAGGACGGTGTCGAGGTGACGTTCGAGGTCGGCATGCTCGGCATCGCAGTCAAGGCCATGCCTCTTGGGGTACCGGGCAAGTTCATTCGCCAAGAGCGACCTTGGGGTAACTGGAGCCGCAAGCTGGAGCTGCCCAAGGAGATCGACTCCGCGAACATCGCGGCTCAATTCGAGAACGGCGTTCTGACCGTTCGCGTGCCGAAGGCGGCGAAGGTCCAGCCGGTTCGGATAGCGATCGGCGGAGCCGGCAAGGCGAGCCCGATTCCAAAGGGGCGTGGTTAGGGTACCCGTCGGATATCTGGCCCAGGGACCAGTGAGGGGTATGCAAGAGAACAGTCTTAAGACCTGAAGCGGGAGCAATCCGAGAACGTAAAGGCACCTGACGCGAAAGCTGACCGACATCCGTTGAGGATATGGATTCAGATAGCGGTTACGAGGTCGTCCTCGGGTTGCACTCCCCATTTGCTTCGACTCTCTCAAAGGGGTCATGCCGCGGAACGTCAACTTGTATCAACTTGTATCACCCGGCCGACCGCGGCGGTCAGTTTCGAATGTCGGCCCGGACGACAGACTGCTTTCCGTGCCGAAACGGGATGGCGGCGGGCGACCATCAGGGCAAAGTTGGCGGTAGCAACCGGACCAGACGTCCGAAATTGGAGGCGAACATGAGCATAGGCATCGTGAGCAAGCTGGAGGCGCGTTCCCACGACAATCCGGACGAGGTGCGCAAGCCGGACAAGGCGACCGTCGAGGTGAACAACCTGGGTGACTTCACGATCGGCAGGTTCACGTTCCAGCCGGGATGGAGTTGGTCGTCCTCGATCAAGCCGGTGGCGAAGACCGAGCACTGCGAGAAGACCGACGTCGGCTACTGCGTCTCAGGCCAGATGGAGACGTGGACGACCGACGGCACCCGGATCACGATCAGACCCGGCGAGTCATACACGATCCCGCCCGGGCACGACGCCCGTGTCGTGGGTGATGAGTCGTTCGTCGGCATTGAGTTCGCCAGCGCCGCGACGTACGCCAAGCGCTGAGAACGGATGCGGGATTCCGGTAGGCGGGTCGATCGGCTTTCGGCTATGCCCGCCTCCGGCTTCCGCGGGTCGGACGGCAAGACTCGCTCCACCTCACGCTGCCCGCTCGTAGATATGGTGGAGCCCGGCCAAGCCTCGTCGAACGGAGGTGCTGCGCCCCGCTCGTTGGGGTCTTTAGGGATGGCGGCTCCAATCTGAGCCTTCGGTGAGGCCGATCGTGGCGGTGGTGGTGGACGAACTCCACAAACAGCTCCTCGAGGTGCCGTTCGGGCGTCGCCAGTCGCCGCGTGGAGGGGCCTGGACCGCGACGCTAGATCGAGCGCTCCTCAACAGTCGGCTCACCACCGGCTTCACCGGTGTTTACCTTGTCGGAGGGCTCAATGAGGAGGAGTTGGCAGTCGGTCTCCGCAAAGGGGCAGTGCTCAACCCCACGCGGGACGACGAAGACTTCTCCCGCGCCGAGGCGGACCTCGCGGTCGCGCGGTCGGATCGCTAGCTCGCCGGCCAGGACCAGAAAGAACTCATCCGTCCCCTCGTGCTTGTGCCAGGTGAACTCCCCCTTCACCTTGACCACCTGAATCTTGTAGTCGTTGAGTCGGCCGACAACCGCTGGAGACCAATGCTCGTTGACGAGCGCAAGTTTCTCAGCCAGATTGATCTTCTCCTCCATCACCGACACCCTACCGACTAACTGACATTGGTATTTAGAGCCATTGAACGGACTTCCCTCGGCGACGGTCCGACTCAGTACTTGCTTGGCGCCTTGGTGCTGAAGCTCGAGACCAGCTGCTGCACCCGGGACTTGCCGCACTTGGGGCACTTTGGCGGCCGTTTCTTCAAGCGGTCGTGTTCGCTGATCGGGACGCTTACCTCAAAGTGCTTGCCGCACGCCTTGCACTCGAACTCGTAGACAGCCATGACTTTCCACCTCCACCCCAACTCACCACCGGCAACGCCCGCGCCGTCAAGCCCCCTCGGCCGAGGAGAGCCAACGCAGCTCCGCCAGTCTGACGCCAACGCTGAGGCAACGCCCACGGCTATCTGCGCACGTTTGCAACGGACCGCGTTAGCTTCACAGCGCCTAGACTCCAGGCAAAGCGACAGGTGTCTCTCATACCGTGAATTCGCGAAACCGCTTTCAGCGTCCGGCCTGGTGCCATATGCGGCGCAGCTGTACTTGCCCGCCGACGACCGGCCTTGCCGCTCACGGGTCACGCCTCGACCGTGGGCGCGACAACCCCAAGTAGCCAGGCAACCTACTGAAGACCGCCCTAGCTAACCACCGATGCGGACCTAGCATGAGTAGCAGCCCCGCGGGACACGTTGGAGGGCCCGGAACAGGTTGCAAGACCAGTACGGTCGTCGGAGTCACTTTTTTGGGTGGGACCTACATGGACGAGAGAGAACTCGACCGATTCGCATTCGAGGCCGGGCACTCCTACGACTTCAGGGTGGCCGCGCTCGTGCGGCAGCTTAGCGAATACCGCATGATGCTCAGGCGCTATGTAATGGCCCACTCCGCGGCTGCTCAGGCAGGGACCGGTCAGCTCCCGGCGGCCACTCAGGCTCTGCTTGAGGTCTACAACGACGCGCGGGCACTGCTGGGTGAACCTGCCCCGAAGACTGTGGCGGAGTCGTCCAAAAGCTGGGTAACTGTCTCGCGCCTCGCCGCTAATGATGCGGCGTCCTCGGTAAGGAGCCGCTCCCGTTCGTAAGCATTTATGACTGCCTCGCTCTGTAGGTGGGAAAAGTCCGATCGGGCCCTGCAGATTGACTCTTGCCCCGCTACACCTGCGTTCCCTTCGGCTTACCGAAGCTGCGCGCTGCGATCATGCATGATCAGTCCCAGCTGAACCGGCAACTCCATGAACTCGACCGTCTGCTGGAGGCCCTCGAGCAGCTGAACCTCCGGAATCGAACCCTACTGCCCAGCGGGATCACTGTGCGACTCGAGGAACTGGGAATGGTCGACGTCAAAGGCGTTGATCCATCAGTGTTGATTCCGCGAGTGCTAGACGAACAGCAGCGTGTCCGACGGCGGCTCGCCTCGATGCGCCGGGGCAGAACGACGTAGCGGGCCTGAATATGGGGATCTTAGGAGGGAGAGGCTCCTGACCACTTATCCGCAGGGTGAACATCGGCCTTAGGCTACGCAGTACCTCCCTAGGCCGCCGGTCCGCCGATCAGCAGCTTGTGTCCGTCGGACTCGTCGGCGAGCACGAACTCGGGCTCGCGGGACTCGACGATCGACTCCTCCGAGATGATGCAGCGCTTGATGTCGGGCCGGGAGGGCACCTCGAACATCGCGTTGAGGAGGACCTCCTCGATGATCGACTTCAGCGCCCTGGCGCCCGTCCCGCGCATCAGCGCCTTATGCGCGATCGCCTCTAGCGACCGGCCCTCGAAGACCAACTCGACGTTGTCCAGCGCGAAGAACTTCTGGTACTGCTTGACGAGCGCGTTCTTCGGTTCGATGAGGATGCGTACGATGTCCTGCTCGTCGAGGCAGTGCAGCGTCACGGTGATCGGCAGCCGACCGACGAACTCGGGGATGAACCCGTACTTGAGAAGATCCTGCGGCCGCAAGTGCTTGAGGATGTTCGAGACGTCCTTCTCGTGTCCGATCTGGTCGGTCGTCACATGTGAACCGAACCCGATCCGGCGGTGGCCGATGCGCTTCTCGATGATGCGCTCCAGGCCGTCGAAGGCGCCACCGCAGATGAACAGGATGTCGGTCGTGTTGATCTGGAGGAACTCCTGCTGGGGGTGCTTGCGGCCGCCCTGTGGGGGGACGTTGGCGACAGTGCCCTCCAGGATCTTGAGCAGCGCCTGCTGCACCCCTTCTCCCGAGACATCACGGGTGATCGACGGGTTGTCCGACTTGCGCGCGATCTTGTCGATCTCGTCGATGTAGATGATCCCGCGCTCGGCGCGGCTGATGTCGAAGTTGGCGGCCTGGATCAGGCGCAGAAGGATGTTCTCGACGTCCTCGCCAACGTAGCCGGCTTCCGTCAGGCTGGTGGCGTCGGCGATCGCGAAGGGGACGTCGAGGATCTTCCCCAGCGTCTGCACCAGGTAGGTCTTGCCGCAGCCGGTGGGGCCGACCAGCATGACATTCGACTTCTGCAGCTCGACGTCGCCGTCCAGCTTCGACGCCTGGATCCGCTTGTAGTGGTTGTAGACGGCGACCGAGAGGACGCGCTTGGCGTGGCCCTGCCCGATTACGTACTGGTCGAGCGCGGAGCAGATCGTCTTCGGGTTGGGGATGAAGCCGGGCTTCGCCTTCTTCGAGGTGGCGGTCTTACTGTCTTCTTCGAGCACTTCCTGGCAGAGGTCTATGCACTGGTCGCAGATGTGGACCCCGGGCCCCGCGACTAGCTTGCGGACCTGGTCCTGGCCCTTTCCGCAGAACGAGCAGCGTGTGTTAGCGGCCACGATCATGGCGTTCGTTCATGGTTCGCTCGCTCGCTCAGCAGCGAGGCCGGCGCCCGACCGCTCCTCGATGGCCTGCATCACGCGCGTTCCATCCGTGAGGGGGTTCGTCGCCGCAGCGCGTCTCCTATGCCAGCATCAACCATGCAAACGACGCGACGACCCGGGCCCCCAGCGCGTGTGGCCGTGCGCGGGCGTCATACGGGTAGCCCGCAGGGTTCTCGCATGGGTTACGGCCTCCCATGGGTCATCAGGCTGGGCATCAGGTCGGGCGGCATACTCGGCGAGGACCTCTCGTCCTCGGGGATCTCGGTCACGACCGCCTCCGTGGTCGGCACCATGGCCGCGATCGAAGCCGGGGCAGGCGGTGACCCAGCATGCCGCTCTGTTCCCGTCCTGGCCTCCCGGAGTCGAGGTCTCGTGGTTGTGTCAGCCGCCGCCGGGCGACTCATGAGTTCGACCCAGCGCCGGCCCAGCTTCGGCCACGTCATCTCCCTGGCATAGGCGTAGGCCATGTGCTCTAGCGTCTGTTTGCGCTCACCGCTGGCGAGAATAGAGTTGACAGCCGCAGCGAGCTGGTCGGCATTTCGGAAATCAATTAGGATGCCGCGCCCTTCGCCCAAGGCCTCCTTGGCATGAAGGTATTCAGTCGAGACGATCGCTTTCCCCGCGCCCATTGCATAAGCCAGCGTCCCGCTGGTGATCTGTCGTGGGTCCAGGTAGGGCGTAACGTAGACATCACTCGCCAGCAGAACGTCGATGATGTCGCGCTGGGCCAGGTATTGGTCGATAAAGGAGACGTGATCCCGAAGGCCAAGGCGCTCGACCGTGTCGATCAGCGAGTTGCGGTACCGCTCGCCTTGGCTCCTCAACAGGTTGGGGTGCGTCTGCCCAGCGATCAGGTACAGCGCATTCGGGTGCCGAGCGACGACGTCCGGCATCGCCTCGATCATGTACTCGAGGCCCTTGCGCGGGTCCACGAGACCGAACGTGGAGATGATGGTTCGGCCCTGGAGGCCTAGCTTTGCTTTAACGCGAATCCGTCCATGCGGCTCGATAGCCGGCATGCCGTGCGGAATCACGATCGGTGGCTCCTTAACATCGTAATCCGTGGCCAGCAGGTCGACGGCGGTGGCGGCCATTACGACCACCTGCTGACTCAACTCGACGATTGAGAGGACGGCCTTCCGCATCGTCGGCGAGGGCTCGGGTGGAACCGAGTGGAGGGTGGTCACCGCCGGCTTCCGGAGCTCTTCGAGGAAGGGCCTCAGGTGGTCTTCGTAGACGCTTTCCGTCCCGGCCATGTGCCAGGTTCCGTAAAGGCCGAACTCGTGCTGCACGTTGACCACGTCAGCCTTCGAGTCGTTGATGGCCGCGGCAGCGGCGCGATAGCTGCTAGGGTCGCCCTGGCGGATGCGCCAGCGGACCTCGCGCTTATAGGGCCTGACCACATTAGCTTCGTCGATGGCAGCGACCCAGGTGCTTAGGCCGGGATCCGCCGTTCGAGTAGCCGCCATGAGGTCGGAGGTGAAGGTGGCGATTCCGCAGCGCCGCGGCAGGCTCGAGGAGACGAACGCGATTCGCATGGCCTAACCCACCATACGCGGCTCGCGGAGGCTGCCGATCCTTGCAGCCCCAGCCGCTCTGGGACGCAGAGCGCCGGCAGGTCATCGGTCGCTTCCCCGCGAAACCAGCTCTCTGAGCTGCTGCTAGGCGGTCCTGCAACTCGTGATCGCGGGCGCCCGCGATCCACAGGTTGAGCGACTTCGAGCACATACTGCCCAGGCTTTTCTTCCGCGCTCTCGCCGGACATCCGGGTACCTCCGGATCTGGCGTCGCCGCGACAGCCGCCCGCTCACTAGACTGTCTTCCAGGGTTGTCCCTGCCATAAGAGCCATAGTGGCTTCCTCTTCCGCCCGTTATCAATGACTACGTCGAGGACGATGTGCGGGTGGACGTTCCGGTTGGCGGTACGTATTCAGTGATGCCGCCAGCCATGAGTTGCTCACCGAGGTGGTCGCAGCTAGCGGGTAGCGGGTAGCGCGGCCCGAAGCGGAGGCGAGGGAGCTCGCCCGGGCCATAACCCAGATGGAGAGGAGCAGGTAGAAATCGCACGCGTGGCCAAGAGGGCGACCAGGACCGGGACGAGAGGCGAAAGCAAGGCCCTAGAGAAGCCGGAGCGCACGTTCGAAGACGAGTTGATGGCGGTCGCCGAGCAGCTCATCGTCAAGGGCAAGGAGCAGGGCTACCTCACACCCGACGACCTCCTCCAGGGCTTTGCAGAGATCGACGCCGAGCCGGACCAGATCTTCCGCATCTTCGCCGCGTTCAAGGAAATCGGCATCGAGGTCACCGACAGGGAGAAGGACTTCGAAGAGGTCGAGCAGATCGACGACGAGATGATGGATTCGGTCTCGCTCGAGGACCCGGTCCGCATGTACCTCAAGGAGATCGGGCGCGTCAGCCTGCTCACCGCCAACGATGAGGTCGAGCTGGCGCAGGCGATCGAGGCCAAGCCCCTTCATGACGCCCTCAAGGCATTGAACGTCGTCGAGAAGATCGACAGCCGCCAGCGCTCCGTCGAGGAGATGCTGCCGGACGTGATCGAGCGACTCGCCACGGTTAAGCGCAGGGGCCAGCAGGCGCACATCGCGCATGAGCTCCTGGGCCTCACCGACCTGTCCAAGCTGCAGAGCCTCCTCGACGCTGCGGCCGGAGGGCGTCGGCGTCAGGCCAACGGCGCAGCGCGCCCGCGGATTCGAGCGGAGGCGCTGGAGGCCTACCGAATCGCTCGCTACCGGCTGACGGAGCGGTACGAGCGCGCCTACGAGGCCAAGCAGCGGTTGACCGAGGCCAACCTCCGCCTGGTGGTCTCGATCGCCAAGAAGTACTTCGGCCGCGGCCTGAGCGTCCTGGATCTGATCCAAGAGGGCAACATGGGCCTGATCCGGGCGGTCGAGAAGTTCGACTACCACAAGGGGTTCAAGTTCTCCACGTACGCTCACTGGTGGATCCGGCAGGCCATCACCCGTGCCCTCGCTGACCAGGCGCGAACGATCCGCATCCCCGTGCACATGATTGAGGTGATCAACAAGCTGGGGCGGGTGTCTCGCCGCCTGCTCGAGCTGCTCGGGCGTGAGCCAAGCGACGAGGAGATCGGCGAGGAGATGGGGATCACCCCTGAGCGGGTGCGGGAAGTCATCAGGTTTGCCCAGTCCCCGATCTCGCTCGAGACCCCGATCGGCGAGGAGGAGGACTCCCACCTCGGGGACTTCGTCGAGGACCGGGAGGCGATATCACCCTCCGACGCCGCGTCGCTCACCATGCTCCGGTCCGAGGTCGAGGACGCCCTCGACACCCTCACGCCGCGCGAGCGGCGTGTGCTCCAGCTCCGCTTCGGGCTGATCGACGATCACCAGCGCACCCTGGAGGAGCTCGGCAAGCGATTCGGCTTGACGAGGGAGCGGATCCGCCAGATCGAGGCCAATGCACTCCGCAAGCTCCGCCAACCCTCTCGCTCGAAGAAACTTCGCGATTACATGGAGTAGCTTGGCCGGCGCCAAGGCGCTAGATTGCCTAGACTCCGAGCCGCATGCGCGCAGTCCCCGCCCCGGATCTCGGCCAACGCCTGGCCAACAACCCGATCTTGTCAAGTCGGGATGTGGCGCCATCGCAGGCCGCGCTCGAGGTCGTCTCGGTGTTCAACGCGGCGGCGGCCACGATCGGCGAGGAGACGATCCTGCTGCTACGTGTTGGGGAGCGTCCTCGGGCCATGACCGGCCTCCTGCCCGCCACGGCACGAACCCTGGACCCAACTGCCCCGGAGAAGGGATTGCAGTCGCTCCCCACTGGGATGCTCGGCGAGAACGCAATCGGTCTCGCCTTCCTGGACCCAGCCACAGAGCCTCCCCGCGTAGTCGTGGCCTACGTTCGCAAGGATCTCCCCGGCGTCGACTTGAGCGACCCCCGTACCATCCGGGTCCGCATGCCCCCCGCCAAACCTGGAGCTGCCGAAGAAGTCAGGGATTACCTGACGCAGATATCGCATCTCCGAGTAGCACGGAGCACCGACGGTGCGCACTTCGAGGTCGACCCTCAGCCCGCGGTGTGCCCGGTCGATTCGTTCGAGGAGTACGGATGCGAGGACCCGCGCGCAACGCTGATCGATGGCGTTTGGCATATCACTTATGTTTCGGTGGGCCAGCTGGGAATAACCACCAGCCGGCTGACGACGACCGACTTCCGGTCGTTCCAGCGCTGCGGAATCATGTTCCTGCCCGACCACAAGGACGTGGTGCTGTTTCCTGGCCGGGTGAGAGGCCGTTACATCGCGCTGACCCGGCCTATGCCGGCGTCGTTCAACCGCGTGCTCGGGATCTGGATCGCGTTCTCCGACGACATGGTGAGCTGGGGCGGGCACCGGCCACTCGCATTGCCTCGCAAGGGCATGTGGGACGGTCTCCGTACCGGCGCAGGCGCGGTTCCGTTCCGCGTGCCCGAGGGCTGGCTTGAGCTCTACCACGGCGTGGGCGTCGATGGCCAATATGCGATGGGCGCCCTGCTTCTGGACGCCGAGGATCCGAGCCGAGTCATCGGCCGCTCGCCGGACCCCATCCTCGTGCCGAAGGAGGAATACGAGACTTCGGGTTTTTACAACAACACCGTTTTCTCTTGCGGCCACGTCCCGCTCGACGACCGAGGGGAGCGGATCCGGATGTACTACGGTTCCGCCGACAGCTGCATGGCCGCCGCCGATTTCGACGTCAAGGAGATCGTCGGCTCACTAACACAGTGTTGAGGCAGCTCGCGGCCCTGACACGACGGGTGCCGGCGGCCGGGCCACGGGCGCTGGCGGTCGCGGTGTACTCCGGCTCAAAGGGCGAACTCTTCGGTGCCCGCGAGAGCGGGGTGGAGGGGGTTGCCTGCGTGGACGACGCCGCCCGTGCCTGTGTGCTTTTGTGCAGGCTCTGGGCGGTCACTGGCAATGTGGCGCTCCGCTCCTGGGCGGAAGGACTGCTGGACTTCGTGCTCTGGATGCACGAAGCCGACGGCCGCTGGCACAACTTCATTTATGACTGGAACGGCGCCCGGAACAGCGAGGGGCCGACCTCGGTCGCCGGGATCAACTTCTGGCAGGCACGCGCAATCTTCGCGCTGGCCGAGGCGACCCTGCTCCTCGACAACGGAGCGGCCCGAGGCGTTCTCGCCGAAGGCCTTGTCGCGGCTTCAGCGGGCTCGCCCCCGCCAGACGTCCGAGCTCTCCATGCCCTGACGGCATTGGCCGTTCTCCATCGAGCCCCCGACCCATCGCTCTCTTCGCGCCTTGCCGTTTGGTGCGAGGAGCTCGCCGGATGCCGCGTGGACGGGATGCTGATGAACTCGCCCGACGAGCGCGGCCGACCGCATCTGTGGGGCCACGTCCAGGAGGCGGCGTTGATCGACGCGGCCGTCGCGCTCGACCGGCAGGATCTGCGTGAGGTCGCGGTCAGCAGCGCCAATGCGGTGTTCACAGAGGTCATCGAATCTGGGTTCGACCTCCCGAATGTCCACGCCTACGACGTGCAGTCGGCGGTCTTCGTGATGGAGCGGCTCGCGGCCGGGACCGGGCAGCAGAGGTACAGGGAGCTGGCGCAGAAGGCCCGCAGCTGGTTCGACGGCCGGAACCCTGCTCAGGTGGTTATATACGACCGCGCAATTGGCCGAGTCGCGGACGGACTTGACGACGGGAGGCTCAACGATCGCTCAGGGGCCGAGGCGAACATTTCGGCGGGCTTGGCGCTATCTGATGATCCACTGGTGCTGTCCACGGCCGGCGGCTGGGCAGGGCGCAGCGAATAGCTGGCAGCGGTGTCCCGCGGGGTCATAATGGGTTCAAGCCCGCAGGGGCGGACCGCGACACTAAAAGACGAGGAGGTGCTGGCCCTACCCTAGCCCCCGGACCCAAGGATCAAGGGACGTGTACCCGTTCGAGAGGTTCACTGAGCTAGCGAAGAAGGTTCTGGCGCTCGCCCAGGAAGAAGCAGAAACGTCCCACCACAGCTACATCGGCACGGAGCACGTCCTGCTCGGGCTGCTGCGAGAGGGCGATGGGATAGCAGCCAAAGTCCTCAACAACCTTGGCGTCGAGATCGAAAAGGTCCGCCAGACAGTCGAGTCCCTGGTCGGCCGAGACAAGGGCCTCACCGTCCTGCAGCAGATCATCCCGACTTCGCGCGTGAAGAAGGTAATCGAGCTCTCGTTCGAAGAGGCGCGCCAGACGGGCCACAACTACGTCGGGAGCGAGCACCTGCTACTTGGCCTCCTTACCGAGGGGGAAGGCATCGCCGCCCACGTTTTGCAGGATCTCGGGGCCACGTTGGATAAGGTGCGGGCCGAGATCGACCGCCTGCGCCAGGGCTCCACCGTAGAGGACGCGGAGGCGCCTCCCCAGAAGCCCTCCAGGACGCCGCTTCTGGACCAGTTCGGTCGTGACCTCACCGAGCTCGCCCGCAAGAACTCGCTCGACCCTGTTATCGGCCGCGAGGCGGAGATCGAGCGCGTGATCCAAATCCTCAGCCGCCGGACCAAGAACAACCCGGCGCTGGTCGGCGAGGCGGGCGTCGGCAAGACGGCGATCGCTGAGGGCCTGGCGCAGCTGATCACGCTTGGTAATGTTCCTGAGTCGCTGATGAACAAGCGCGTGCTAACGCTGGACACAGGCGCTCTGGTCGCCGGCACCAAGTACCGCGGCGAGTTCGAGGAGCGCCTGAAGAGGATCCTCGACGAGATCCGCTCCTCCCGTGAGGTCGTCCTCTTCATCGACGAGCTTCACACCCTGGTCGGTGCTGGCGCCGCCGAGGGCGCGATCGACGCCGCCAGCATCCTTAAGCCGGCCCTCGCCCGGGGCGAGATCCAGTGCATCGGGGCGACCACGCTCAACGAGTACCGCAAGTACATTGAGAAGGACGCCGCATTGGAGCGGCGCTTCCAGCCCGTCTTCGTCGACCAGCCCACCATGCTGGAGACGATCGACATCCTGCAGGGCGTCAAGTCGCTCTACGAGAAGCACCACCGGGTCACCATCACTGACGCCGCCATCCGGGCCGCGGCCGTTATGAGCGACCGCTACGTCAGCGACCGCGCCCTCCCCGACAAGGCGATCGACCTGATCGACGAGGGGTCTGCCCGCGTGCGCCTGAAGCTGACCACCACCCCCGACGAGCTCAAGGACCTCCAGAAGGAGATCAAGAAGCTCCAAGTCGAAAAGGAGGAGGCGAATGCGCACCTGGACTACGAGGCCGCGGCCGCGATCGGCGACAAGGCGAACAAGCTCAAGGAGAAGTACGCGACGAAAGAGTCCGCCTGGCGTGACAAGCTGGGCGAGACCGTGCCCGAAGTGGGCGAGGAGGACATCGCCCAGATCGTGGCCGCCTGGACCGGCGTGCCCGTCTCCCGGCTGGTCGAGGAAGAGACCTCGCGGCTGCTCCGCATGGAGGAGGAGCTGCACAAGCGGATGGTCGGCCAGGACGAGGCGATCCTCACCGTCTCGCAGGCCGTGCGTCGCGCCCGCGCGGGCCTCAAAGATCCCAGAAGGCCGATCGGCTCATTCATCTTCCTGGGACCCACCGGCGTCGGCAAGACCGAACTGGCGCGCGCGCTCGCGGAGTACATGTTCGGTTCCGAGGACGCGCTGATCAAGCTCGATATGTCGGAGTTCATGGAGCGCCACACCACCGCACGGCTGGTTGGCTCGCCTCCCGGCTATGTGGGCTACCACGATGGCGGCCAACTGACCGAGGCTGTACGCCGCCGGCCCTACTCCGTGATCCTCTTCGACGAGATCGAGAAGGCGCACCCCGAGGTCTTCAACATGCTGTTGCAAATCCTCGAGGACGGCCGCCTAAGCGACGCGAAGGGCAAGGTCGTCAACTTTGCAAACACCGTGATCATCATGACCTCCAACCTGGGCATCCGCGACGTCAACCAGGCCGGAACCGCGCTCGGATTCCAGCCCGCAGTCGTGGACGAGTCCGATGAGGTCGAGCGACGCCACAAGAACACGAAAGAAAAGATCGACGAGGAATTGAAGCGAATGTTCCGCCCTGAGTTTCTCAACCGCGTCGACGCGGTAGTCGTTTTCAAGAGCCTGACGACCGGGCAGATCCGGCAAATCGTCGATCTTCAGCTGCAGCGGCTGAGCAAGCATCTAAATGAGCTGCAGATAAAAATCGAGGTCACTGACGCCGCCAAGGACCTTCTTGCCAAGGAAGGTTACGACCGGATGTATGGCGCTCGCCCGCTGCGACGGGTGATCACGAGCCGAATCGAGGATCAGCTCTCCGAGGAGCTGCTCCGAGGCCGAATCTCACGTGGCGATACCGTGGTGGTCGACGGCAGTCCTGAGGGCGGCCTTACCTTCCACGCCGGGCCGCGTCGGGAGGAGACGGCTTCAGAAGATTCCCGACCTCCGAACGGCGCTCCGGCTTAGACTGGCCGGCCCCTTGCCTATACTCCAGCGTCCCACGGTCCACCCCGATCCAGCGCATCGACTGAGAACGCAGTTGACGAGGGTTTTCTAACCATGACGGGCCAGGGCCGGGCGCCCTGCGAGGTGCTCAAAGTGGCTGCCGCCTCCAAGCCGGTCTCGGTGGCCGGTGCCATCGCCGGAGTCATCCGGAGTCAGCAGCGTGTCGAGGTTCATGCCATCGGGGCCGGCGCTGTCAATCAGGCCATCAAGGCGATCGCTATCTCGCGCGGTTACGTCGCGCCAGCGGGCCTCGACCTGGTATGCATCCCGTCCTTCATCGACTTGTCGCTCGATGGGCAGGAAAGGACCGGGATCAGACTCCTGGTGGAGGTGCGCTGACGTAGTGTCCTCGATTAGATGGGCGCGGCGCACCAGACCCAAGCGGACCACCAGTTCGGGACCATGGGAGCTTTGGAGGCCTTGACACTCACTGCCGAGTGGAGACAATCGGAACCGTAGCTAATTGATCCAGGGTATACACGCCGAGACCATTACATTCAGTTCGTATGAGGATGCATGCGAGATCGCACTTACCCCGGGGTGGCCCTGGCTGGGCATGGCAGGACTTCAAGGCAGCCGCGAGGTTGACCTGGGTGGAGTCCGGCCGCGGCAATTCCGGTTAAGAGTCTCCGAGGCGCAGGCCCATGGCCACACGGCCGCATGCTCGATCGAGCTTCTCGAATTGGACCGACTTTTCACTCTCCGTATTCGGATCGCGCTCACTCTTCAGCCGAATGGCTCCGGCACGCGCCTGACGGCCAGTAGTCTTTTCGTCCGCGAACTGGCCGGGGACCCAAACGACGATCCAGAAGCGTCCCGCCACCTGGCCAATGAGTACGTGCGCTCGCTAATCGAGCAGGTGGCTGAGGCGATCGACAAACTGAAAGGCGGATCGGAGGCAACCAAGCGCCCGAGGTTGGGCACCGGGCGCAAATAGCCAATGAAGCGCGGACGAGGCGCGAGGTTGTGCTTGGCGGTGGGGATCGGTCTGACGGTGGTGGATGATATCTTCGGGGACGAGGTTGACCGGGCACACCGCCCGCGCACTCCACGCAGACGAAGGTGAATTCATCCTCGGAGTATGTAGAAGGCCTCGTCGGAACAGTTACACCTCTGTTCAGGAGACTGTCACTGGGCCGTCAATCTCCCAAGGCGCAACCCGTACCGCACGGATGCCTTCAGGTTCCCGATGACGGGAAGAGCACTCCTAGTCCGGGGCCGCATGCGTAGTCGGTATGAGGGGAATCTGAGCTCGAGCTCCCAACTAACCGGAGCCGCGGGGCCAGATAGGCATTCCTCCCGCCTGTGGGGTCGGCAGGCGCGCATACTCGCGAAGAATGCGAACGCAAGATCTCTATGATTGGCTCTCATTCCGGTCGAAGGCGGCACGCGAGCGAAGGGACCTGCAGAAGGTGCAGGCGCACAACCTGGAGTTGCTGCGCCAGAGGCAGGCGCATTACCGGGCGGTGACCCAGTCCGACGCCACCGGGCACGACGAGCGCGTGGAGAACTGAGCCCAAGCATTGCTGGATAAGCACAGGCACGCCGGAACCCGGATGCTGCTGGATGGCCCCGAAGAACTGGAGCTTGCGCTACGCCTCCTCCGCGATGACAGCCTCATGGCCAAGCGCGAGAGTCGGCGCAAGCAGTACTTTGTGGCGCCGAGCGCGCGCCGGAAGATCAAGTCCATGGCTGCTCGCACGCGCGCCGCGCGCGCTCGCCACAAGCGGTCGGCCATCGTTCCAGGCTAGGGCCCCGCGTGTGGGGTGCGGAAATCACGTCAGGGCTATCCACTCGGCGAGGGGTTAAGCGTGGGATAGCCTGAGGCAGTTAGGATTTCGCGCCGGCGTGGTGGCATCCTTCCTCTTTTCGCTGATTCGGATCATGCTCGACGTGTGCGCCACGAACAAGAGCGATCAGGACACGCTCCGCGCTGAGGTTCTGGCACTGCGGCGCCAGGTTCAAGTGCTGGAGCGCCAGATCAAACGGGTGCGCTGGATGCCGGGCGATCGAATGGTCATGGCCGCCCTTCGCCACCACCTGCCGCAATCAGCATGGGCCGGACTATTGGTGCAGCCGGAGACGGTCCTTGGCTGGCATCGGGCTTTGGTGCGTCGGAAATGGGCCGCCTACCGGGGCCGGCCTCGACGGGGCAGGCCGCCGATCTCGGCTGAGTGCCGCGAGCTGATCATCCAGATGGCGAAGGAGAATCCGGGCTGGGGCTACTTTCGGGTTCGCGGCGAGCTGCTCAAGTTGGGCCATGGGGTCGCGGCGACCACAATCCGCTCGGTGCTTAGTAGGGCGGGGATACCGCCATCAGGTCGTCGCGCCGGGTTGAGCTGGAAGCAATTCTTGGCTGCCCACGCCGAAACGCTGGTGGCGGCCGACTTTTTCATCGTCGACACGATCTTCTTCAAGCGCCTCTACGTCCTTATCTATATGCACCTGGCAAGCCGCCGCATAGTGCTGGCCAGCTGCACCGCACAGCCGGACGAATCGTGGGTCACCCAACAAGCCCGGAATCTGAGCTGGCGGCTGGAGCTGGATGGCATCAAGCTCAGCGCTGCGATTCATGACCGCGACAAGAAATTCGCCAGAGGCGCCGACCGAGTACTCGAGTCAGATGGCGCCCGCGTGATCTTGACGCCGCTGATGGCTCCGCGGGCGAATGCTTACGCCGAGCGCTGGATTGGGAGCTGCCGGCGCGAATGCCTGGACCGGATGCTGATCGTTTCGGAGCGGCATCTGCGGGAGGTACTCGAGGTCTACACCGCGCATTACAACGGGGAGCGGCTGCATCGGAGCCGTGGTTTGCGGCCGCCCGCCAGTCGCGTCGAACCGGTCTCCGTGGAACGGGGCGAGGTTCGAAGGCGTATCGAGCTCGGTGGTTTGCTCAGCGAGTACTACCGCGAGGCGACGGCCGCCTGATCCGATGCTGCCTGTCAGCCAGGGACTAACCCGCTTTCGGGTGGCGCGGAATCCGGATCCCGAGAGCCGGCTGCCTTACCTGATCTGGCTTCCCATCGAAGGTGGCCTGGTGCTCAAGGCTCGCGAAACCTGGCCGCGCGCCAACCGGGTCTTCTGCGCGCAGGATGCGACGTCATGGGATGAGACCGCGCCCTTGCTCGAGGAGGTCCCGATTCTGCTCTGCCGGCGACGTGGCGCCGCCATCGACTTGGTGCTCGACCGGCCATCAATGTCCCGTTGTCAGTTCGTGTTCACCGAGGCGTGCGGACGCCCTGCGATCTGGTGGCAGACCCAGAAGACCGCGCAAGCTGCCAACCCTGGCGCCAGAATTCCCCGCGGGCGAGCAGCGGGACAACTCACGGTCGCCATTGACACCCGTGAGAAGTACGGCTGGAAGTTCGCCGGCCGACAAGTGGCGATCGAGCGACGTGCGCTTCCGGCTGGGGACTATGGCGTCGTCGTGGGCGGGTCCGTGGTGGCGGCAATCGAACGAAAGACGCTTGAGAATCTGGCTACCTCCCTTTCTGACGGCGGCTTGGCTTTCCAGATGCAGCGGCTCGCCGAGGTCGCCAGGGCGGCGGTGGTGGTAGAGGGCGACTACCCGGATCTGTTTCGAACTCAACCTGGGCGCGGTTCCTGGCTGGCGGACATGCTCGGCCGGCTGGCAGTCCGCTACCCCGAGGTGGCGGTGGTCTTTGCCGGCTCGCGTAGGTTCGCCGAAGAGTGGGCTTATCGCTTCCTGGGAGCGGCAGTGGCCGATCGCATCGGATCTGCTTAGGCCGGGAGCGCCCAACCTTTTTCCTTGTTCCTTGCCCATTGGAAACACTTCCGTATCCGCTCGGCGCCGAGCTCGACGTCATTTTCGAACCGCACAGGTCCGCACCCAGCGAATCGGAGGTCGACCGGGCGAGGTGGTGGCCGCCTGGTTGCAGACACTGCCGCAGCCCTTGCGCGCCGTATATGAGGCTGGCCCGACCGGCTACGGGTTGGTCAGACGAGCCCGGGCTCACGGTCTGGACGTGGTGGTATGCGCGCCGGGTCACATCCTCAAGAGTGCCAGCGACCGCATCAAGGTCGACAAGCGTGACGCGATCCGGCTGGCGCGGCTGTTGAGTGCCGGCGAGCTTCACGAGGTCCGCGTGCCAACGCTAGAGGAGGAGCAGCTGCGCGACCTGGTCCGGAGCCGGGAGGACCTGCGCCTCGACCTCATGCGCTGCCGGCATCGGATCGGCAAGTTCGTGCTCCGGCGGGAGATCTTCTATTCCCAACGTGGTGAGAGCTGGGGAACGAGGCATCGTGACTGGCTCCGCTCGATTCACTTCGGCGACCGCGCGTCAGAGCTCGCGTTCCAAGACGCCCTTCATGCTCACGACACGATGCTGGACAGGCGAGACCAGCTCGAGCAAGCGCTGAGTGAGATCGCCGAGGCTTCGGCACAGGCGATCACGATTGGCCGGGCTGAGATGCTTGCGCGGCATCGACACCCTCACCGCAGTGGGACTGGCCGCCGAGGTGGGGGACTTCCGCCGTTTCACGCACCCACGTCTGCTTGCGAGCTACCTGGGCATGGTGCCCAGCGAACAGTCTTCCGGCGAGCAGCGCCGGCAGGGCGCGATCACCAGGGCCGGGTCCAAGCACGCGCGGCGCTTGTTGGTAGAGGCGGCCTGGCAGTACCGCTCCCCGCTGCGGTTGTCCTCCCAGCTCGCGCACCGGCAGCGCGGTCATGACCCGCGCGTGTTCGACGCTGCCTGGCGAGCCCAACGCCAGCTGTACCAGCGCTGGCAGGGGCTCGACGAGCAACGTGGCAAGCGGCGCACGGTGGTCGCGGTCGCAGTCGCCCGCGAGCTGGCCACCTTCTGCTGGGAGGTCGCGACCTTGAACAGCTGAGTGCCAGCTCGGCCCGACATCGGGCCCCAGCTGACGAGGCGGCGTGGCCACAGGCACGCGCGCGATAACGGCTCGCGATATTTCCTTGGGTAACCACCAGCCTCCGGTGGCAGCGCCCGATTTTAGACGGCGAGCCAGCGACGCAACCATGCTCATGAGGTAACCAGCCCTCGCATACCAGTCTGACCAACGCGTCGTGATCCTCAACGCCCCGCCGCTCTTCAGCCCCGGTCCCACATACATCTATCTATGCCTCGTCCCCAGCAAAGGTGGCGCGCCCCTTGACTGCGGGCGCCACCAAGTGCATCCACCGGTCAGCGTCCGGAGCCGCTCCACGCTGAATGTCGACCAGTGCTTGGCGCACGCGCCTGGTGATCTTCCCGGGCTGGCCTAGACGATTAGCCGCTACGCGCTTGCGTGAATTTTAGGAGCGTCGTGTCGCGCGGATTGTCGGAATAGATCCGTGAGGCCGTCAGGCGCCCTCCGTCGGAACAGCCGAGCGCATTCGCTCGACGATGGTGCGGAGGATTCCGGCCGATGTCCCCATCGTGACGCGCACGCGTCCAATCCCCTGGGCGCCGAACTTCGGCCCCGGTCCCAGCGCCACTCGACCGCGCTCTCGGAAAACATCCACCGGCTCATGCTCGAGCCCAAGGCCTCTACAGTCGAGCCAAGCGAGGTAGGTTCCCTGTGGCGGCGCGTACCGCACGGCGGGCAGGTGCTCCGCAAGGAGCTCGCCCAACAGGCGCCGGTTGCGGTCGAGCACTGCGACCAGCTCGTCGAGCCAAGGACTCCCATCGCGATACGCCGCGATGCTGGCAATGACGCCGAGGTTGCCGGCCCGAAACCCCATGCCTTCCGGCAGCCGGCCCACCAGCACCCGCATGGCGTCGGACGTGGCCACGACCTGCGCGCACTTGAGCCCCGGAATGTTCCAAGCCTTCGAGGCGGATATAAACGCAACCGCCCGCTCGGCGGCGTGTTCGCCCAACGCCAGGAAGGGCGTGTGAACGGTACCCGGGAGTACGAGGGGCGCGTGGATCTCGTCCGAGAGCACCAAGACGTCATGCAGCTGGGCAAGCTCGGCGACACGCTCAAGCTCGGAACGCGAGAAGACACGCCCGCTCGGATTGTGAGGATTGCAGAGGAGGTAGACCCGCCCTCCGGAGGTGAAAGCCCGCTCGAGGGTGGCGAAGTCCAGCTCATAGCCGTCGGGGCCGTCCGCCAGCGGCGCTTCGACAACCTTGCAACCGGCCTCGACGATGTGGCTGAAAAACGGCGGGTAGACGGGCGTGTTGATCACCACTCCGTCTGACGGTTTAACCGCGAGCCTGAGGAGCTCGGTGATGCCCACCATCACGTCCGGGACCAAGGTGACGTCCGTGGGGTCCACGGTCCATTCAAATCGCGCCTGCAGGAAGCCCGACACCGCTTCGCCGAGCTCCTGGATGGGCCACGCGTAGCCGGCATCACCCTGCGCGACGGCATCCACGATGGCGGCAGCAACCGGCGGGGCGAGCGGGAAGTCCATCTCGGCGACGAATGCAGGCAGGATGTCGTCCGGAAAGGCGCGCCACTTGTAGCTGCGGCGGCGGCGCAGCTCTGTCAGCGAGATCTCGTCGAATGCACCCTGCGTCATGGCGACTCGGCCTTCTTCAGATCCCTCACCAGTTCGCGAGGCATGCCAGCATCATTGCAGCCTTGGCCCGATCGCCGTGAGTATCCTCTGATTCAGCTGGGACCCGGCCGGGAGCGAGTACCCGGCACTCGCCGGGCGGCGCCCCAGTTCCTTTCAAGGTTCTGGATCAAGGCGGGACTGTAGAGACACCTCGCCTGTGCGATCGCATACGTGGCGAGGTAGCGGCGAAACACGTCGAGCGGCTCGTGAGCTGCCCGAAGGGCGCGGCGGTTGGCGACCAGGCTGGTCGGCCCCGAGGCCGTCAATTCTTGTGCCAGCCTCGTGACTTCGTTTTCGACCTCGTCCGCCTCCACCACGCGGTCGGCGATAAGCCGGCCTTTGGTCGAGTCAGCCTCGAACTCCAGGTTGAGAAGATCGCCTCGCGGGCCAGGCGCTCACCAACAAATCGTGGCAGCCTGAGATTCGCGCACCCCGGGATCATGCCTTCCTTGCGGGCCGGAAGGTTGAAGAACGACCCGCGCTCAGTGGCGCCCCCATCACGGATGCCATGCCGTCGGCGAAGTTCTCATGAGCGAGCGCGTCGACCGAGGCCGCGAGTCAGTCTCAGCGCCTCATCACCTTTTTGGGCAACGGGTCTATGCTGACGATGAGATCGGGATCGAGGTCACCGACGGCGAGAAGGATTTCGAAGAGGTCGAGCAGATGGACGACGAGATGCTGCTCGACATCGAGATGATGGATTCGGTCTCGCTGGACGACCCGGTCCGCATGTACCTCAAGGAGATCAGGCGCGTGAGCCTGCTCACGGCAAACGACGAGGTCGAGCTGGCACAGGCCATCGAGGCCAAGCCGCTCCACGATGCCCTCAAGGCTTTGAACGTCATCGAGGAGATAGACGGGCGCCAGCGCTCAGGGGAGGAGATGCTGCCCGACGTTATCGAGCGGCTGGCCACGGTTAAGCGCAAGGGCCAGCAAGCCCATATTGCCCAGGAGCTGCTCGGTCTCAACGACCTTTCCAAGCTCCAGAACCTGCTCGACGCGGCGGCGGCCGAGCGCCGGCTCCAGGCCAACGGGGCGGCGCGGCCCCGAGTTCGCGCGGACGCGCTGGAGGTCTATCGCATCGCTCGCTGTCGGCTAACCGCACGCCGCGAACGACCGTATGAGGCGAAACATCGGCTTACGGAGGCCAACCTCCGGCTGGTCGTGTCCATCGCCAAGAAGTACATCGGCCGCGGGATGCCATTCCTCGACCTGATCCAGGAGGGCAACATGGGCCTGATCCGAGCGGTCGAGAAGTTCGACTACCACAGGGGCTACAAGTTCTCGACCTACGCAACTTGGTGGATCCGGCAGGCTGTCACCCGCGCCATCGCCGACCAGGCGCGGACGATTCGCATCCCGGTCCACATGGGGGACATCATCAACAAGCTTGCCCGGGTTTCGCGGCGCATGCTCGAGGTTCTGGGCTGGGCGCCCACCGACGAGGAGATCGCCGAGGAGATGGGCCTCACCCTCGAGCGGGTGCGGGAGGTCATCAAGTTCGCCCAGGCGCCGATCTCGCTGGAGACACCGATCGGTCATGAGGAGGATGCCCAGCTCGGCGATTTCGTCGAGGACAAGGAGGCCATATCCCCCTCGGACGCCGCCTCGATCACCATGCTCCAACTTGCAGTCGATGCCGCCCTCGATACCCTCATCCCACGTGAGCGGCGCGTAATCCAGCTCCGCTTTGGGCTCATCGACGGCCACGAGCGCACCCTGGAGGAGGTCGGCAAGCGCTTTGGCGTGACACGCGAGCGTATCCGCCAGATCGAGGTCAAGGCCCTGCGCAAGCTGCGCCATCCCTCGCGCTCCACGAAGCTGCGGGACTACCTGGAGTAGCTCGGCGCCCGGGGCATTTTCGCGTGGCCTCCCGAAGTGCTGTTCCGCACTATGGCCGGCGACAAGACGTCGGTGGATAGACAAGAGGTCGGTGGATAATGGGTATAAGCCCGTACAGGCGGACCGCAACGACTCTTATGAAGACGAGGAGGTGGTGGCCCTAGCCCCGGACCCAAGGATTAAAGGACGTGTACCCGTTCGAGAGGTTCACTGAGCTAGCCAAGAAGGCTCTGTCGCTCGCCCAAGAAGAAGCCGAAAAGTCGCATCACAGCTACATCGGTACTGAGCACCTGCTTCTGGCTCTGCTCCGCGAGGACGAGGGCCTGGCCAACAAGGTCCTTCACAACCTTGGCGTCGAGGTCGGAAAGGTCCGCCAGGCGATCGAGTCCCTGCTCGGACGCAACGAGCGGATCATCGTCCAACAGATCATCCCGACCTCGCGCGTCAAGAAGGTCATCGAGATCTCCTTCGGATCGCCGGGATGCCACCGCGGTCGGCGCACTTGCCGTTGCAGCACCCGCAGTTGATGCCTTAGGACAAGATTTTCAGCTTGGAGGTCCGCCTGCTCCCGATCTCGAACGCCAATCCACGAAGCGGGTCATGCAGTTGTGGCTCACAGGATGATCCCAGGCCGGCGCACTTCCCCGCTCGCGGTTCCCAAATCGAGTTGACTGACGACCGCTAACGGGACAGCCAGGCGCAAGCAGTGGCTTGGGCGCCTTCGATGAAGCGGGCTGCGTCTTGGTGGGCATGGTGGTGGGGCTCCTGGCGGTTGGGTTAACAGCGATATCTCGATCACATGACAACCGAGGTGGGTTATGCCTTCGGGGACGGGCGTCGGGGCCGAGATCCTTTTGGCCATTGCTGGGCCTCAGGAATTGGACGGGGGCGCCCGGCCTCGTGGTCGCCGTCGATCACCACGATCCGCATGAGTGGCCCGTTTGGGCGAATACGGCCAAGAAAGCGCAGAGAAGGCTGGGGGCGTGAAATAGGCCGGCACGATGGGCCAGTCGCGCGTAAGCTCGCAGCGAAGGCGCGGGGTCGTCGGGCACTGACGGTGGTGTATCCACCTCGAAGTAAGAGCCCTCTTACGACCTCTCTCCTACTAACTGGCCGTCGATCCAAAGCGAGGGTCGGCGGTCGGTGCCTCTTAAGCCACTCTCCTTGGCTATGCGGTTTGGCTATATGTGGCCGGTTCTGAGATCGAAAACTGCGGTTTGGTAGACCGCTGCGGGTGCAATTAGGCCTGTCTGGGCGCCCGGTGCGCTTGGTGGAAGCCGGCGCGGAAGAAGGCCAGGAGCGTAAACCTCTCTGTTGATGTCCGCGGAGGAGCTGGACCCTAGATCGATGGCAATCCACGAAGCGGGTCATGCAGTTGTGGCTCACAGGCTTGGCGAATCGGTCATCGGAATGGTGCTAGAGGAGACTCACGGAGCGACGGCGATAAGACAGCCACCAGCTGACGCGCAGCGTTCGTATCTCGACACGGTGGCCACCATCTATCTCGCTGGCCCGATTGCGCTGGCGATGTACCAGGGGATTCCGGCCATCGACTTCGAAGCAACCGGCGAGATACTCGACGACATGACGAGAGCGACAGAACTGTTGGGACGGATACCTGATATCACGGATGCCGAGATAACCGACGTCCTGAAGGGGTTGGCCGATCGCGCCGGCAAACTTCTCAGCGATCGCGCGAACTGGGCCCTGGTCGAGCAATTGGCGGACGAGCTGCTGACGAGGAAGCGGCTGACCGATGAAGACGTGGCCGCGATTGTGCCGGTGTCGCGGTAGGCGTGGCTTGGTCCGGTCGTGCTCAGCACAGGCGTAGACCGGAGTCCTGACGTCGCCGAACGCGGTGGCTTTGAAGCGGTGACCGATCGGCTTGGCGCTGGCCAGGATCATGCATCCGCAGTCGGCAACGCGCACGATCGGCAGCTCTAGATCGTCCATTCGGCGCCTCCATTGGAGTTGGCCCCGCTTTCGTGGACACCCGATAACTCGTAGATGGCTGCGACGTATGCCGTAGTCCGCGCTAGTTGGTCACGCAGCTCAGGCGGTGTAAGAACCTCACGTCGGCCCCGAGCCGACTGTGGGGATCACATATTGCGCCGGGATAAACCGGCATGAAGCAAGGAATGGAGGAGTCCGACATCGAAGGGTTAGCGACCCAGGTGGCCCCGAGTCATGCGTCGGCGTTTGCAAAGACGCAGGCGAAGCATTGGCAGGGGTACGTGCAGGCCGTGAGGCACCAACTCGAGGTGCTCCTGCGAAGCAAGCCAAGGCCGCGCCTGCGCAACGCGGATCGGATCCTTTGGGTCTGGCTACGCCGCCTCTGGCCGAATGGGTGGAGTCGTCAATTGAGGATTGTGAAACCGGAGACGGTGATCGGCTGGCATCGCAAAGGTTGGTGCCTGTACTGGACCTGGAGGTCGAGTACTCTCGACTTGGCCGGCCACGCCTGAGCGGAGAAGTTAGGGCGCTGATTGCGCGAATGTCGCGGGACAACCCCCTGTGGAGCACTGAGCGCATTCGCGGAGAGCTTCTCAAGCTCGGGATCGTGGTCAGCAATCGATCCATACGCCGCTATCGATGGCAGGGTCCGAGGCGGGAGAGAAGCCAGAGCTGGCGAACATTCCTGCGCAACCAGATCAAGGGCATCTGGGCGGCGGACCTGTTCGTAGTGCAAACGATCGGCTTCCAAACCTTGTATGTGTTCTTCTTCATCCGCCACGAGCGCCGGGAACTGGTTTATTTCAACGTTACGGCCAGCCCGACAGCCGCGTAGATCTGGAGGCAGGTGATCGAAGCCACTGCCTGGGGCGATCAACCGCGACATCTGATCCACGACCGAGACACCGTCTACGGCGATGACTTCGGCACCAAGGTCGCCGGCATCGGCATCGCAGACATCCGAACGCCCTCCGGGCGCCGCTGGCGAACTCGGTCGCGGAACGGGTAGTGCGGACCTTTCGCCAAGAGTGTCTTGACCACGTCATCGTGCCGAATGAGCGGCATCTGCTCGCGTTGCTCACCGAGTTCGTGCGCTACTACAACCACGATCGTCTCCACCGCACGCTTGAGTTGGGGACGCCGGTGCCGCGAGCGCAAATGTCGGGCGGTGTCGTCGTCAGTCGACCGATCCTAGGCGGACTTCATCATGTCTATGGAAGAGCGGCATAAGCTCGATCTACGTTTGCCGTCCCATGGCTCTACCCCGACATCTCGGTGAACTTCCAACTCAACCGTTGGTTTCCTGGATGACGCCGGAAGCTCTGCCGGAGGTGGCCAAGGTCGCGGCTGAGGTGCGTGGGTATGCAAGGCTGACAACCAGCTTTCTGCTGTTGGGCGACCGACTTGTTGAGGAACGACGTCTCCTGGACGCGGCGTTTTGTTACCGCGCGGCGGAATTCTTCCTGCTCCCCAGCGACGAACGCCGGGCCCCGGCTCGGCAGCGTTTCGTCAACCTGGTTCGGCAGGCGTACGGCATTCTGCCCCCGCACAACCCCACACGTCTAACGGTTCTAGCTTTTCCGTCCCAGGCCCAGGGATCGGCTCCAGCCATTCCCGATCTGGGTGCGCGATAAGCCGTTAACCCCGGTCCGTAAACTCCATTCAGAGTCGAGGGATCTTGCCAGATCAAGTTTTCGCGCGCACAGGCACGCGATGGTCTGATGCAGCCTGGTATGACCTAGCCTCCGGACGGACCCTCGGCGGCGAGCACCCGCCGTGCTGGCTCCCGGAGGGCGGCCACGAATTCCTCCTCCGTGTAGGGCCGGCCCGGTTCCAGGAAGCTCGGGGCAGGCGCGAGCGGAACGACCAGTCGCTGCTCGCCGACCAGCCACGCTGCGACCACGTAGAGCGCGGGGACCTTGAGCAGCCGCAGCTCGAAATCGCCGGCGGTCACCGGCGGCAGCCGCTCGAGCTCGCCGATCGCAGCCGCGGTCGAGCCGACGTAGGGACCGCCGTTCAGGAGCGGAGCCTCGCCGGAGTCGCCGGCGACCTCGGCGCTGGCCACAATCCGGTCCCGGTCCGCTACCAGGTAGCGCCAGCCGGCGGGGGCAGCGGCCTCCAAGCCGCGCTCGAGGAGAACGTCGAGCCCCGCTGTGAAGATTCGATGGGGCGCGACGAGCGCGAGCTCTTCGCGCACGACGTCGCGCAGCGCCGGGAACACGCCGCGGGGAGTGGCGAGCTCGTGGACATGCGCCGCCGCCGCTCGCTGTACCGCATCCGGCGGTTCCATCACCTTCAATGGCATCGCACTGGCCTCCCTTGCCGGGGCAGCACCCCGGCCGTTGCCGCCGTCAGGACGACCTCGATCACGCCTTGGTCCAGTAGCTGTGAGTCCAAGTCCCGGTGCCCTGGTACCCCGACTTTAGCGTGCTGTATGCGACATCGGACGGCCCGTACCACGGGTCTTCGACATGAACGTACTGACTCGGCCGCTCGCGGTACCCGCCGACCGCGACGAAATGGGCACCGCCACCCGACCAGGCGATCCTGACCCCCATCGGACGCTGGGCGTCGATTTCGGCGTCGACCGTCTGGAAGTCGGCGACGGCCGAGGTCATGTGGTCGTAATGGCCGACCACTCCCAGGGCCTGGTCCAGGTAGCCGTAGACGTTGCAGTCGCCGCTCGCGCCGGTGCCGCAGCAGTCGGTCCGCCCCAGTTCGGAGTTCGCGATCGAGCACTGCGTCCAGGTGGACGAGCTGTCGTAGAAATGGGCGACACCGTCGCTCGTCGCGGCCCAGCACCAATTGTCCTGCTCCTGGTGCGGAACGCTGAGGTCGAGTCGATCCCAGAATAGCTGATCGATCAGCCTTGCGAGGTCGATCAGCTCGGCGACTCGATACCGCGTCGTCAGCAGCTCACTTACCGGCCTGACCTCCATCTCTACCTCCTCGGTGTTAGCGCCGGACGCGGATCGTCACGTCGAACGCCGACTCGTCGGGCTGATGGCCGGAGCGTCCGCGGCGCGTTCGGCACCCCGCTCACCAACACACCGCAAGGTGGTTGCTCTCATCCATTCCCGCGCTTGGACGCCGAGCTTCGAGCATCTGCTCTGAGCAGAGGCTTGTCAAGGTGTGCCGTAGACCAACCTGCGTCAGCTCGGCTGGCCGCCCGCAGGGCGGTGCAGCATTGCTCGGAAGGCGCGTAGCGCTAGTCTGTCACCGCGACCTGTAGGCGTCCCACACGCGCGCGTCCTCTTTATATGTCCAGCTGGTGGGCGCGAGCTCGGACAGTTGTGTCGCAAGTAGTTTGGGGCCTGAGCTGATGTCGATGCTTGCTTGAAGCGACGGATCGTGTGAAGAAGTGCCGACCTAAACTTGCCGGACGCCGGTGCCCAGTTCCCACGCTTGTTGCGCGCTCGACAAGTAGGAAAGATTGCGCGGATCCACGTGCATCGTGACGTCCCGAGCGTGACCGGGATCGAGCACGACGCGGTCGAACTGAACCAGCTGTCTCGCGTGTGCGGTTAGCGGCCGTCAGTCAACTCGACTCGGGAAGCTTGAGCGGGGAAATGCGCCGGCCTGGGATCATCCCGAACCATGCTTGCAAGCCTGCTGTACTCGATCGCCCGTCTTCTGGTCGACCTGCTGAGCGTTCGAGATCGGGAGCAGGCCGAGCTCCAAGCTGAATTTCTGGCCCTGCGGCATCAGCTGCGGGTGCTGCAACGGCAGGTGCGCCGACCGAGGTGGCGTCCCGGCGATCGAATGGTCCTGGCCACGATCACCGAACGGCTCCCAGGAGACGCTGGTCGGTCTTTCTGCCCAGTCCGGAGACGATCCCGAGATGGCATCGCGAGCTCGTGCGTCGCAAGTGGGCCGCCTTCGGCAAGCGCCCACGCCCGTGCTCCCACGTCACTATCCGCAAGATGATGCGGTTGCAATCGGGTGCCGCCAGCGCCCAGGCGGTCAACGCGAACGTGGGAAGAGTTCGTTCGACAGCACGCCGCGAGCCTCCTGGCAGCTGACTTCTTCACGGTGGAGACGGCCTGGCTCGGCCGTCTTTACGTGCTCTTCTTCATCGAGGTCGGCAGCCGCCGCGCCCATCTCGGCGGCGTCTCCGCGCACCCAACGGGTCAGTGGGTTGCTCAGCAGGCTCGGAATCTGGCGTGGAAGCTTCAGGATGGCGTCCTCTCGGCGACGCTTCTCTTACACGATCGTGACAGCAAGTTCTGCCATGCCTTCGACGAGATGTCCATCTCCGAGGGAGTGAAGGTAGTCAACCTGCCTTCCGGGCTCCGAGAGCAAACGCCTACGCCGAGCGTGGGTAGGGACCGTGCGCAGGGAGTTGCTTGACCATCTACTGATCTTCGGGCCCGGCCAGCTCGAGCGCGTGCTGCAGGAGTTCATCGACCACTACCACAGGGCTCGCCCACACCATGGCTTACGGCAGCAGACGCCAACTCCAGGTCCGCAGCTGTCGAGCCAATCCCACACCTCTCAAATCATCCGCATCGATCGCCTTGGCTGCTTACTTCACGAGTACGCTCGGGCAGCGTGACACGAGTCGACGGACCATGGTTAACGGGACAGGGGATTATTAGCCGTTGGATCGAATCCGAACTGAAATAGGACAGTTCAACTTTGAAGGATCGCGGCGCTAGCCGGCCCGATGTCGATTCGGCGCACCGGCAGCGTAAGTCCCTGGCGGTTCCCGTTATGTGAGCTCGGCCCACCACCAACCGTTGCGGCCCAGCCCTCGTTGTGTTCGAATGACCAAAGCACAGAGCTCTGGCGCTGCGCAACCAACAGTCGCTGACTGCGCGTCATGGCTTCGCGTCGCTATGGAGATATCGGCGGTAGGATCCCAGCCGGCCCCGAGGCAATGAGCGTGCGCTCGAACTCGCGCTCACTATCGCGCCGAGCCTCGCGCCGACCATCGACTCCTAGTGACACCAGTTGTCGGTACGCAGTCCAGACGCGGCCATCTGGAGCGATGAGCTGGCAGCCTCGGTAACCCAATGAGGGCGGTTGAGGCCGTCTGCCAGACCACGGCGGCAGTTGGCCCCAGAGCTGCTCGAGACGTCGCCCCAGCTCTGCCGGCGCGGGCCAGGTCGGATCCCGGCGCCCCGAGTAAACGGAGGCGCCGGCGACCCAGCCTCGCGCCTCACTGGATCTTGATGTGCCCATGCATGACCACCATGAACGTGCAGAAGTCCACGTATGGTCCGCGGTCTGCCGTGCGCGGGTCGGGGATCAAGTTTCCACTGTTGTCGCGGTTGGTGGCCTGGGTGCCGCCCGGCTTGTGAGACCAGTAACCTGTCCGGCCCTTGCGATACCAATGGAAGTCCCAGCCGGGCGCCACGACCAGTGCCACCAGGTGACCCTCCTTTGGACAGCGATTGTTGGCCTTGGGGTCAGCGATGAGATCGTCTGCTACGGCGCCGGCGCGCACGTCCTTGCAGCTGAGCGTGGCGTACATGGCCCCGGCGGCAAGCCCAGGCTGGGCGAAGGTGTCCGAGCGGTAGTTGGTCGAGTAGTTGTAGCAGTTGTTGCCAAACTGTCTCTGCCCGCCGTCGTTCCACCACGCCGGCTCGTACAACGGTGCGCACTCACACCGGCCGCGTTTGCCACGTCCTTCGTTACGCTCGCGGCGATCATCCTTGTCGCCGTCGCCACCCTTCGGGTGCTCGCGAAGTCTCTCGACTTCCAGTCGCTCGTGAAAGGCCCGGCCGAGGCCAAGCCGGCCGAGCGGGCCACGTACGCTCATGAACCATGCTTCGAAGCCCGGGTCGGAGGCTGACACGCCCAAGCCTTCGCCCAAAAGAATGCCGTGCCAAAGACGGAAGGTCTGCGGCAACCGGCGCCGGCCACCGGTCAGCTCGAAGTGGAGCCCGCGGTAGCCAAGGAACGATTGCAGTGGCGCTGGGACCGCCGCCTGCCGCCTCCCAGGACGAAGCCGAGCGAGCACTTCCCGCTCCTCTCGGCCTTCCAGCACCAAGACCGGGTTCGGCCGACCACTGAATACGTCTACCGTCACTTTGAGAGCCATGCTCCGCACCTCCGCCTGCTGATTCCGTTAGCGACATTTTCCGCTCAACCCCGGCGGGCAATTGCTTGGATTCATGCGGCCCGGGTCCCTGACTCGAGACGCGATCGAGCCCCCGCCGGAGCTCTCACGCGCGGATGCGAGCCGCTGGACCGCACCACATAACACACCCCATCACGTCCGGCTTCCCACTCTCGTAGCCACAGCGCTCAGCCCGATCTCACGCGGAGGTAGGTGGTTCGAGTCCACAGCGGCCCACCACAGATTTGATCTGGCTGCGTGATAACGCCAGCCGAACTCGGCGGACCCCCGACTCTCATAAAAGTCGCCTCGACAGATCGCTGGACCCGGACTACTCTTCTCCCGAGGACGTCGGCCGCCATCTCCGGAGGTGATGCCATGCGACTCTCCAGGCAGGCCTTGAGCCGCCAAGTTGCCAGCGTAGTGATCGCTTTTGTAGCCACATTGAGCGCGTTGGCGCTACCGGCCGACGCGAAGGTTGGCGGGATTAACGGCCAGATCGTATTCGCGCGCTTCAGCCCCGCGCTGAACGGTACGGTCGTCTACACCATCAATCCTGATGGCAGTGGTATGGAGAGGCTTTCCCCTGGGAACTTTGGCCCCGCCGGGAACCCGCACTGGTCGTCAGACGGAAGCAGCGTCGCGTTCTTTTCCCAAGCAGGCCTGCCCTGCTGCACCGTTGCGGCAGTCATCGCCAATGTCGACACGGGCACCTTCCGGCTGCTCCTGATGCAAGAGCCCGGCACGTTGTTTACCGATTGCCGCATCTGGTCGCCGGACGCCGCACGGCTGGCATGTGACAGCTTCGGGGGTCCCAATCCGGACCAGCAGACCGACCCAAGTCTTAACGGGATCTATAGCATCCGCTCCTCCGACGGCGGCGACCTGACAAGGATCACGTCCAACCCGGGTGGTGAGGACAGCCCCTGTGATTACTCACCCGACGGCATAAACCTCGCGTTGGTCAGCACGCACCCGGACGGAAGTTCAGAACTTGACACGGTCAACGTAAGCACCGGCGTTGTGCAGCAGCTAGTGCCAGCCGGCACCGCGCTCATTGACTTCGAGTGCGGGTCCTGGTCGCCGGATGGCGACCAGATCCTGTTCGCCGCCCGACCGTCGCCAGGCCATCGCCGTGCGCTCTATGTCGTGAACGCAGGCGGCACCGGATTGCACCAGGTCCCGATCAGCCCGTCTTGCGGCGGCGCAGCCTCCGACCCCACCTCGCGAGGCTGCCTGGATCCCGCCTGGTCACCGGACGGGACCAAGATCGTCTTCCGTATCTTCGCGCCAGGGATCAAGGTGAACAACCCTATCTACACCGCCAACGCGGATGGCAGCGGGCTATTCCAGGTCACACATACTGGAGCGATCAATTCCGGGGAAGGTGACGCAGTCCCGGACTGGGGCACCCACGCTGTCACAGGCTAGGTACAAACCCGTCAAGACTGGAAGGGACCACGAGGTCTCCTAAGGCACGCCCGATAACACTGGGCCCGACGCTCCTCGGCGCTGAACCTGCCTGGCTTGTCTGCACAGCGCTCAGCAGTTCGGTAACGCGGAGGTAGGTGGTTCGAGTCCACCGCGGCCCACGCCAATTCGACCGCCCTTCCATAACGCGAACCCCCCCGATCTAGGAGCGCGTCAACATCACTCTTGGGCGGGCAACGACCTCCGTGCGTGTCCCACGGAGGCAGGCTGGCTAACGCGACGCTATTCCCACTCTGCGACGAACATCATGGGAGGCGGCCCGGGCTCCGGGACGATGTCACAACCGTCCGTCCCGGCTCCGCCGAACCGGCCGCTACGGGCGTTTATCGCGATCGTGGCTTGACACGACGGGCCTGACAGCTCGATGACCCACACCGGGTATGGGCGGCACCCAAACCGGATTGGAAATGGTGGGACTATCAGGCATTCTTGCACCGAATCCTCGCTGAAACCTCCCGAACTGTTCGCGCCAGTGAAATTGAAGTGCGTGCTGTTCGGCTCGAGTTCGGTCTTCAAAACCTCGTAGCCGGAACCGTTGTTCGGCAGCACTTTGCGCGCGTCCGCGATGGCGTCGGCCTGCGAGATTTGCGTTCGAGGCAGCGCTACGGCCGCCCCCGCTGTGGTCAGCGAGACTGCGGTTACGGCGAGGACGACGATGACGGCCGCGAGCGCGCTGCGCCGGAACCGCCGACTCACGCAACGAGTGTAGGTGCTTCGGATCTAGATTGCGGATCCAGCAGGTTCAGATGGCAGGTTTCGCCGCTGTCACCGGCGACGAACGATCGAATGCCTTTCCGGCGCCTTGGCTCGTAGATCGATGATGCGACCCCCGACCTCGATTTGGTTCACGTTAGGGAAACTGCGGCCCACGCCAATCGGCCCAGCTTTCCATAACGGAACCAAAGTCGGTGAACCCTTGGCAGACTTGGGGTGATGGACTTCTTCCAGCCTCCCCCGAGGCCTGAGCGCCCTCTGAACGTGCCGCAGCTACCGAACTGGATCCACAAGCCTTCCGACGAGGTAGGTGTACTCGTGCCCCACGCCGCCGTTATCGCCAGATCCAAGCAGGCTTTAGTTGCGTTGGCCGGCTTCCACGTTTACTCGAACGGTCTAGAGATCCTTCTGATGCTCCGAACGCTCAGCGATTTCGTCCTCGAGGATCCCACCGGCGTTCGAGAGCTGATGCGTCGAAGGATTGATCCCACAAACGACGCGCTCCCGGACACTGTCTTCCGATTCGGTGTTGAGTTCTCCGACGGCCGCAGGGCAACGAGCTTGGATAGGAACTGGGGCGGTCCAGACTGGCAGACCAAGCCGCCGCCCTCGATCCACCTCGGGATGACTGGAGGTGGCGGTGGAGCTGCGTTTGATTGGCAGGTCTGGCTGTGGCCTTTGCCGCCCCCGGGAGTACTCACGCTCGTCTGTGAATACCCTCAGGTAGCAATCCCGCTGACGAGGTACGAGATCGAGGCCGCTCCGCTCCTGGAGGCTGCGAGTCAGTCGATCAAGCTTTGGGACCACGGCACCTGACCGCAGCCCACGCAATGGACAGGGCTGGAACGCGGATAGACTCATCGGTGTAGAAGGCATGGTGCGGCTGATGGCGTTGGCCGCGATCGTGTTCGTGACCGTTGGAGGATGCTCCACGACGACTCCTCCTGCAGCACGTTCGTTCCGATGCCCCGTCACTCTCGGCGCACTCGCAACCAATGCGGATGAGTCCTTTACAGGCATGGCGTTCGGCAACGGGCCGGTCTTCGCCGTTGTCTACGGCGCAACCAATGATCGAATTCCTTTTCCGACTCCCTGGCCCGACAACGTTTTCGCGCAAAGGGTGCCGTGGATGTCGCGCCCCTCGTACGTAGGGAGCGTGTCAGTTAGCGGCCATCGTCTGGACGCGCCCGGAGAGGCGCTGTTTGGTTGGGGGGTACCACCAGACATGGCAGCCTTGCACTGGAAAGTCCCAGGAATCAATGGGAACTTTCAACCCGCTTCGGCGGGTGTGCGATCGGCGGGATGTTACGAGTGGGATGTGATCGGCGATGGTTTCCGAGAGAAGATCGTGTTCAACGCTACCCTCGGGTGACCGCGCCCGGCTCCCAAGTCAAACTGACCTGTTCACGTTCCCAATCAGGGTGATCAGGCCGCCCACCATCGCCGCAACGACTCCGGCTCCGGCGCTAATCCAAAACGTCGCTGTGAGCAATGAGTGGGAACGCCGCAGCGATCGAAGTCGCTTCTCATCCGACACCAGTGACTAGGGAACGCGCAGGGCGCGTCGACGCCCTCCGAGCCGCTCAAGTGAATGCAAAGCGAGTTCGTCATTCAGCTAAGTGGGTTGAAATCACGCTAAGGCAGAGGCGGGCATGCGGGGTGCAAGCATCCGGGATCCTTTCCCAAGATCTTGCCCAACCGAGCGAGAGCTCTGTCCGCACTTGTAGGCTGCCGGTGATGCGAAAGGCGATCCGCGAACTTCTGGAAACCAAGTTGCGAGCACTCGAGCTCTCGCATGCGGCGGGCGCCGACGAGCGCGATCTCCCGGGATGGATCCTCTTGTGGCCGGCACCGAAGAACGCAGTCGAGGCCAAGCTGCACGGCCTGCTCGAGGGGCTACATGCCGCCGGGAAGATCAACGGTCGCGAGGCATCAGAGTGGGCGATGCGGTTCCGTAGGGTGCTGGCGGTACCGGGCGATCCCGGAACAATCTCCCTCCACATCGGCGAATCGACCCCAGCGGAGGTACGCACGGTAAATGAGCCTTGGCCGCAAGACTCGATGATCGCCGCGATTGAGCTCGACACCCCGGCACGCGACTACGACACCGGGTCACTCTCACTTACTCGTGCCGAAGTGCATCCAGCAGGGATGAGTCTCCACTGGAGGCTTGATCTATCGATGAAATCCCGGGCCGCTCTCCAGAAAGCGCGAGAGGATCTGAAGAAGCCTTCGCCAGACTTGCTCGAATTTCATCTAACGCGAACGTTCTTGCCCCGGGTGCAGGCATTGTCAATGTCAGATAGGCGAGGAGGCGTCTTTGCGCTCATGGACATGGATTGCAGCTTCTCCAACGAAGACCAGGTCCGCGCCGTCACGAGACTCCGCCCACGACCAGACCTTCCTGCTCAGCTCACGGTGGCTTGGGCCGACCGAATCTACGTGTTTGTCACGGGCGACTCAGGGCCCAACGCGTGAGGTGCGGCGGCCCTTCTGCTAGCCAACTACTAGGGCTAGGTGCCTGAACTGAATCCGTTGCAGTCGGGCCGTTGCAGGCCAGGCAGTCACCGAGCGGTCGCCGACAGACGATGTCGTATGCGTTGACCCTGTGAAGGCAGGCTGATCCTTCGACCGCCGATGCTGAATTGGTTCGCGTTACGGAAACTACGGCCCACTTCAATTCGACGGTCTTTCCATAACGCGAACCGAAGGCGCCAGACGCCTTGGTCGAGTGGTCAACGACCCCGGCCGGGCCTTGGATAATGTGGCGGCGGTGGCAACCTGGCGGCGGTCGGTGCTCTTGACCTCATCCGTCTGTGATCTGGCAGGGGCGCGGTTATCGCGTGGTGGGTGGTGTCCGGCTACTTTGCCGGAAGTCCTTTTGTGCTTTTGTTCATGGTAGCCAGCGTGCTGCTTATTGCCGCGGTCTTGAAGAACAGCATCCGTGCGTTGGTGAGTGCGCTTGTTCTGACATTGGTTGCAGAACATGAACCTCTTGGCGGCGTGACAGCTAAGGCGCTTCAGCGCGCCCCAATCCCATGGCTGGGATCAGTGCTGCCAATGTGTGCCGACGCCGTGTCAATCGTTGGCGTGGCCGCGGCCCCTCTGTCGTGACGCCCATCTTCGGACGCGCGGACGCCTTAGCTACCGTCGGTGGAATGTCAAGCGGACCGTCTGCAGTGCTTCCGCCTTTTTCACGGGCAGCGCGTGGCTTGCATACGCGTAGAGGATGAGGCACGCCGCCGCCATTCTTGCTGTTGTCTGGATTGTCGTCGCTGTGGCCATTCAGGTCGCCAGCTACCTCCCGATCGACCCAGAGTGGTCGCTTCTGCCAACCGCAGCTTTGTTCGGGTCATCGTTCTTGGTTGGCGCGGTTGGCGCCTTCTTCATGGCGCCCGAACTGACGGCAATTCGCCGGTGGCCGGTTTCTACACTTCAGCGGCTCAGGTGGCTCGGGGTGGTGTGGATCATCTACACCGCGATTTGGTTCATCGCCGGGTTCACGATTCCAGGCGTACCGACGCACTGCCGAACGCTTGGCTTCCCGGCCTGTGGCCACGAGTACGTCTTCAACACCATGGATTTCTCACGGTCACGGATAGGGCAGGCTTTATAGCCGGTGTACGAATCCTGGTGCGGTTTTTCGCCAGTCCGACGATCGCTGCGATGACGGTCATCCTCGTCGCGTATCGATTGGGGGAGCGCCAGAATCGTGAAGGCGATCGAGCCTGATACTTGGTCCCGTCAGGGTGATCGCATCACGGTTCGCGTTACGGAAACTACGGCCCACCACAACTCGGTGGCCTTTCCATAACGCGAACCGAAGCCGCCCAGCGCCGTTGGACCTACTCGGGCGCCATGCCGAACGGACCAACGTCGCCGACCACCGTTTTGGACAGTTTGTGTGGGGTCGCCCGCCACGCTTCGTGACACCATGGGCAACCAAGATGAGCGACAGCGCGCCGACAAGCAGAGTGGTTGGGTGGCCGAGAACGTTTTGACGGTGCGGCCAGCGTTGTCTGGCAGGCTTTTGATGTCCGCTTTGGCGATACTTCCGATCGTCTCTATCGTCGCGAATCCCGATCTCGCCATCGTGGATGTCGGCGTGGCTGTGATAATCGCTTTCTTCGCGGTCGCGTTATGGCGGTTGCACATCTACGCAGACACCGACGTGGTTGCGTTCCGCGGCGGGCTAGATCCGCAGGAGGTCAGACGGGCACAGATAGCCGCTATCGCATTCAGCACGCCACTGCCTCTAAACGTGGCTTTCTTGGGAGCCGACGGCAATGTTCTTCTGAATGTACCGATAGGAGCAACGCTACCCCGGAGAGAATTGGTCAAACTATCCGCATATCTTCAGGTCCCCTTGCGATAAGGGCCTCCTGACCGAATCTGGACTGAGGGCAGTTCAGAGCGAGATCGGCTCTCCCGCGATTGCTACCTGGTTCGCGTTACGGAAACTATGGCCCACCCGGGCCTCAAGCTGAGCGATCTAACGGTTGGGGCGAATGTGACAAAGGAGTGTCCAGCCCTCAAAGGAGGCCGTACTGCAGGTCGGTGAGGTAGTGGGGGATCTTCGCGTGGATTGCCGAGGGCGACGTGATCTCTCCGCTTGGCGACGGGCGGGCGCCCCGCTGGCCGGGTGCGGCGGAGCCGAACAAAGGGGCTGGTATCGCCGAGCGCCGGTCGATGCGAACCGGGTGGCAACGGGCCAGCGCACGCTCAAGCGAGCAAAGCAGGTTTGTGCGTCGACTGAATTTACCGAAGCAAAGATATGGCATTTCCTAGGAAGCGCTGCTAGGCAGCGATAATTAGCGAAAGCCTCTGCATTCGATCTCAGCGGAGCGCCAATTGGGAAATGGTCGTCCAGCACTTCCTTGGTAAGGAGAAGGCCGGCGGTTCGAGTCCGCCCGTGGGCTCCGTCTCTCTTTCAATGCGAGGCGGCCGATGACAGCGTGGAGTGGAGGTTTTCCGTCACCCAACTGGCACCATCACCCACAAGAAGGTGGAGGACCCGCTAGGCACAGTCACGAGAACATAGAACCGGGAGACGTGCATTCTGGCGGCACCTTTCCGGAGGAACGTACGAACATCCCGGCTTGGGCCCGCAAATTCATGAACTGCTACCGCTCCCAGACGAGGTGATCTACCGGATCGCTGCGATCCTCGCCGACATAGCGAGGAGGAGTCAGGCAGAAAAGGCCGAGTCGCTTGACGCGATGAGCACGGGACAGGCTGCGGTGACCTGGCTCATCAGTCAAGTACCCTTTCCGTTCATGGCCCAGCGAGCACTTCCGGTCCTCCCCGTCCGAGACCTCAGCGCGTCCCTCGACTTCTACCGCCGACTCGGTTTCGATACGAGGGAATGGGATGAGGGCGGCTACGGCTTCGCCACCCTTGACGGCATCGAGATCCACCTGGAGGTCGTGCCCGACTACTCGGGGTCGAAGCCTGCGGCAATTCTCTTCGTCGATGATGCCGATCAGTTGGCTCAGGCGTGGATCTCGTCGGGATTCGACGTCCGACCTCCTGAGGATAAGGAGTGGGGCCTTCACGAGGGTGAACTTATCGACCTCGATGGCAACATCATTCGATTCGGTTCCCCGCTGGGGTAACGACACGTTTCGATCTTCTCGACCCTTGAGGTTGGTGGGTGTCGGAGATCTCTTGGTGGTGCGGCCGCGAGCGTCAAAGGCGGCGGCCGGAATCTGGGGGTCGGTAACACAGGGTTCTCGTGCTGGCTTCGGCGCTTGCCCAACCGGGCGGTAATGCCGGATCTGTCGATGGCTGTGAGAGCCGGAGCCGACAGCCCCGACCGCCGGTATGCGCCAATCCTGAGCGACCATCCTCAGGCCATTTCGCCGACAGACCTGTCCGGTTCGAAAATCACATCTGAGCCGTCGGTAGCGTCGATACGAGGCTGGGATTCGAGATGCCACGGTATGGGTGGTCAGACCGGGGGTCAGACGCTGGTCGGCCTCTCTTGGATGAAGTTAGAACTCGGCTACGAGAAATAAGCGTCCAGATCCCCACTCGGCTGCGGTGACGTGGCCTCCGTCATGCTGGGCACATGCCCGAGACCTTCTTCGATGAATGGATCGCGAAGCGATACCAGATGTTGTGGCCGGAGCTCTACGAGCCGGACCTCCTTGACGCGGCGGTGGACTTCCTCACCGACATAGCCGGACCTGGACCCGTCCTTGAATTCGGCATCGGCACAGGGCGTCTCGGATTACCGCTCAGCCGGCGCGGTATTCGTGTCGCCGGGATCGAGCTGTCGCGGGCAATGGCGACCCAGTTGCAATTGCAAGAGGCCGCCTCCGACATTGACGTGATCGTCGGGGATTTCGCTACCGCCCAGGTCGGCGAAACATTCACGATGGTCTACCTGGTGCGCAACACGATCACCAACCTGACGACTCAAGACGAGCAGGTGGAGTGCTTCCGAAATGCCGCCGTGCATCTGAAGCCGGGTGGCCTGTTCGTTATCGAGAACTACATCCCGGAACTCCGACGCATTCCACCTGGGGAGAAGATGCAGGTCTTCAAGGCGACGCCCACCCACATCGGTCTCGGAGAGTACGACGTGGTGAACCAGATTGAGATCTCCCGCCACTGGTGGGTCATCGAGGACCAACTGAAGACACTTTCTTCGTCGCATCGTTATGTCTGGCCATCTGAGCTCGACCTCATGGCTCGCCTCGCTGGGATGAAATTGCGGGAGCGATGGGGAGACTGGCGTCGTGGGCCCTTTACGAGCGAAAGCCGGAGTCATGTATCGGTCTGGGAGACGCCCGCCTAGTAACTTCGTCCGAGGGCACGGGTGTTCGATGGTCGGGGAGGGAGGATTTGAACTTCTTCCCGGTGGGGTGTCGGTACACCTTTAGGAAATACGGGGCATGGCGTAGCTATGGGTTCGAGTCCGCCGTGGCCCACCATCTTGAAAACCCACCTCTGCCGCAGGGCGTCCGCATCTGCGGTCAGGCTCTCATGGCGAGCCCCACATCCCGGCCTTGCGGTAGCCGGCCAGCATGAGCAGCGCAATGAAGAACTGGATCAGGCCAACAACGGCCTGTAGCACCACATACCAGGGCGGGCCCTGAGCC
>Ga0070699_100000416_pt1 | contig 40837 bp, 34 predicted proteins | sample KBSK1503metaG_FD_65473 | JGI IMG/M metagenome (GOLD analysis project Ga0070699, IMG submission 65473) | Corn, switchgrass and miscanthus rhizosphere microbial communities from Kellogg Biological Station, Michigan, USA - KBS K1-50-3 metaG | ecosystem: Host-associated > Plants > Roots >... | reverse complement strand
AGGACCCGCTCGAGGTCCGGCATCGCCTGCGCCAGCACCCATCCATCCGGCTCGGCGCGGATCACCCCTCCGTCCCTCAGGTATCTGACCAGATCCGCCATGAAGAGAGGGCTGCCCTCGGTCTTGGCGAGGATCAGCGAAGGGAAATCCTCCGGGAAGCGGTGTCCCGGAAACACCAGCGCCAAGTAGGCGACGATGTCGGCCAGAGTCAGGAAGGCGAGCTCGAGCTCGCGACAGAGCCCGCGGGACTGGAGGTCCGGCTTGAGCTGGAGGAAGGGGTGCCGGGCCAGCTGGAGATCGGAGGGCCGGTAGGTGACGACCACCAGCATCGCCGTGTTAGGAAAGCGTCCCGCCAGGTAGCTCAGCAGATCGACGGTGGAGACGTCCGCCCAGTGCAGGTCGTCGATGAAGAGCACCAGTGGGCGGAGTCGGGCCATTGCCGAGACGAAGGCGCCCAGCTCGCGCTTCATCCGCTCCTGGGATGCAGACTGAACCTCCCGCTGGAGCGCGGCCCGCTCACCAGAGTCGGGCTGGGCCGCGACCTGGGCATACCAGGTGGGGGCCAGCTCGCGCATCGCCTGGGCACATTCGGGACCCTGGGTCCGGAGCAATCCCTCGAGGGCTTCGAGGTGCGGGAGATAGGCGTCGGTGCCGGCGAGCCGCTCGGAGCAGCGGCCCCGCGCGATGGTGACGGATTCCTCGGACGCGAGCTGGGAAAGGACGTCCTCGACGAAGGTCGTCTTGCCGATGCCGGGCTCGCCACACACAGCGAAGAGGAGACCCCTTCCCTGCCGGGCAGAGTCGAAGGCGGAGAGCAGCTCGGCGCGCTCGGCGTTGCGACCCACGGTGTGGACCGTGGGCGGATGGGCGCCAGGGCGGGAGGAGACTGCGGAACCCGCAGGGGCGACCTGGTCGATTGCGGCGAGGAATTCGCCGGCGCTTGCGAAGCGGTCGGCGGGGTCGCGGGCCAGGGCGCGCTGGAGTGCGTCGTCGAGCACCACGGACAGATCTTGCCGCGACTCCGGGAGGCGCGGCGCCGAGGTGGTGAACCGCTTGACCAGAACGGCTTCGGCGGTCTCGCCGGTCCACGGCGTGTGCCCGGTCATCATCTCGTACACGACGCAGGCGAGGCTGTAGAGATCGCTCCGGGCATCCACCGAGCTCTCTCCGAATGCCTGTTCGGGACTCATGTACGCGGGAGTCCCGATGCTGGTGCCGGTGCGGGTGAGTCTGGCATCGCCGGTGCCGCGCAGGGCCCGCGCGATGCCGAAGTCCGCGACGAAGGCATGGCCGTCGGCGAGGAGGATGTTCTCCGGCTTGACGTCCCGGTGGATGATCTGGCGCTGGTGGGCATACCCGAGCGCGTCAGCGACCTCGCGGGTGATCCGGAGCGCATCGGGGACCGGGAGCGGTCCGTCGCGGTCGAGCCGCTGCCGGAGCGATTCGCCCTGCACGAACGGCATGACGTAGTAGAGCAGCTCGCCGGCTTGTCCCGAATCGTGGAGCGGGAGGATGTGTGGATGGGCGAGCCCCGCGGTGGTGCGGATTTCGTTCAGGAACCGCGCGGCACCCAGTGCCCGGGCGATCTCCGGCCGGAGCACCTTGATGGCGACTTGGCGCTCGTGCTTGAGGTCGTCGGCGAGGTACACCACGGCCATGCCGCCCTGCCCCAGCTCGCGCTGGATGCGGTAGCGTTCGCCCAGGGCATCGGTGAGCTGCTGGACCGTCATTCCTGAAGTTACTTCGGGAGGCGGCCGGATTGCTTCCCCTTCGCTTCGCTCGGGGCATGCGCTTCGCTCGCCATGACTCCCGTCAGCCTGGCATCAGCCAGGCCCCCGGGGTCCAGTGGTTCCTCAGTTCCCGATTGAATTCCGCCGCGCGTTCTTCCGGGAAGAAGATCCGCGCGCCCTTCAATTCGACGCACCGTCGCGTGCCGGGAATCGCCCTGGCCAGCCAGCGGGCCCATTGCACGTCGAAATAGACATCGTCGGTCCCCCAGACAATCAGGGTGGGCGCCTGCAGTTCTTTCAGCCGCGCTTCGATCGCCACCGTGTGCTTGCTGTCGAAGGCGCCCAGAAAGCGCTGCAGATCGGCGGTGCGCTGTTCGCTGCGCACCAGCGGGCGCAAGTACGCTTCGATGGTTTCGTCCGCTACCCCCTCGGGACGCTCGTATGCGGGACCGAGCGCTTGAGCCGACCGGTAGAAGTGTTTGTCGCTGAGCATGGCATCGAGTGCGCCGCGCAGCCCGCCGGCGGCTGCCATCGCGAGGAACGGCTTGAATGCCTCCGGCGGCCAGTTGTCGTGCGCGTCGCAATCGGTCAGCGTGAGACTGCGGACCCGCGACGGATTCAGTGCCGCAAAGATCTGCGCAATGCCGCCGCCGCTGTCGTTGCCCACCAGGTCCACCTGCTCGATCCCCAGCGCGTCGAGGAACTCCAGCAGCATCTTCGCATTGGCGGTGACCGACACGTCCTGGTCCGGTGCGATCTCCGTATCTCCGTGCGCCAGCAGGTCCACCGCAATGCAGCGCCGCACGTCGGACAAGTGCGCCAGCTGATGTCGCCACAGATGCCCGTTGAGCAGCACGCCGTGCACGAACAACGCGACCGGTCCGCTACCCGCCTCGGCGTAGCTGATGCTCCCCGAAGGGGTAACCACGTTTCGCTGTGTCATCGCTCACTTCTTCCCCGAGCGATGGGCTTCCTTCAGCGATTGCGCGCACTCCTCGCAGCACACTTCCACAACGTTCCCGCCGATCTTCACCTTGATGCTGTTGGCGTCCAGCTCGCAATCGCAGGCCGCACACGTCTTCGCGCTCGTCATATAGATCTCCTTGTGGATCGTTGGATCGTGGAGAGCTACGATAACGGTGCGGAATCAGGGTCGCTATCGAAATCTTTAGCGACGCGGACGAACCGAGCGCTGGAACTCCTGGGGGGAGCGGCCGTACGCCTGCCGGAAGGCGGAGCTGAAGTGGCTGTGGCTGGAAAAGCCCAGGTGCAGACCCAGGGCAGTCAGGTCGGAGTATTGGGCAAGCAGGTCGAGTGCGCGCGCCAGCCTCAGGCGTAGCTGGTAGCGGTACAGCGGCATGGCCTCCACCTGCTGAAACACCTGGGTGAGGTACACGGGAGAGACGCGGACCTCCGTGGCAATGTCCGCCAGGGTCCAGCGCCGGGCCAGATCCGAAGCGAGCACGAGCTTGGCCCGGTCGACCAGCTTTTGCAGGCCCAGGCTGGCGCCGGCCGCGTGGGAAGTCCGTTCGCCCACGGCGCGCCGCACCAGGGTCAGCGCCAGGGTTTCTGCTTCCAGCGTTTCCGCGGTGTTCAGCGTCAGGGTGTGCCTCAGCACCGCCGCCAGTGCCTGGGTGCGCGCATCGATCCGCAAACGCTGCCGGCGAAACGCCAGGACACCTTCCTTGCGCACCTGCTCCCGGGGAGCCAACTCGCGCAGCAACGGCTCGCCGATCTCGAGCACCAGGCTCGCGTCGCCGCCTTCGACGGGATGGCTGACCCGGCAGCTCTCGCCCTGGTTGAAGAAGAGCACCTGGTTGGCTTCGGCCACGGCATCGTCGGAGCCGAGGTGGCGGACGTACACACCGCGGTACGGGAACACCAGGTGAGTGCATCGGGCGCTCTCTTCCGGACTCTTGTGCCGGCACTCCCCGCGGCAGACGACGTCCCGGATCGTGACGGTTTCGGTATTCAGAAGCAGCCGAGCCGAAAGTTGCGCCATGGCCAATCATACAATGTCAGGGTGCCAGTGGCACAACCTCCATCTCCCGGCAGTATGTTTGCTCGGATCAAAGGCGGCTCCGTGTCCGGTTTTCGCGCAGCTGTAGTCTCCATCGCATTCCAATCGTCTCCCTGATATAGGCTCCACAACAGGGGGAACCATGCGTTTGGGAATGCGAATCGGCTTGCCGGTGATGATGCTCGCGGCAATGCTTGGCGGCTGTAGTGACAGCCCGACTGAGGGCAACCCGACCGGGCAGCCCAGGGTTACGGTTCGGCTCACCGACGCGGCCGGCGACATCAAGGCGGCCGTGGTCACGATCTCCGAAGTCAATCTTCAGGGTGCGAATGGGAAAGTGGTGCTGAGCGACGATGCCGTCACCACCGACCTGATCGATCTTGCCAACTCCACCGCGGTCCTGGTCGATGCCGCGCCCGTCCCGGCCGGGACGTACACCGAGATGCGCTTTGTGATCTCGGGTGGGTACATCGAAGTCGAGAATGCCGACGGCAGCACCTCGATCTATGCCTCTTCTCCGAACTATGCGGGTCTTCCACCGGGCGCGGTGGTTACCGGTGACCTGCAGATGCCGAGCCTGGGGCAGTCCGGGCTCAAGGTGAGCTTCCCGTCGACCGATCTGGCCATCACCACGGACCAGGATCTGTTGGTGGATTTCGATGTGAGTCAGAGCTTCGGGCATGTGGCCGGAAACTCGGGTAACTGGGTCATGCATCCGGTCATCAAGGGTGCGCAGTTCACCACGGCCGCGACCGTCGTCGTCACCCTGAAGCTGAACACCGGGGTGACCTTGCCGGTTCCTCCAGGCGGAGCGGTGACACTGGCGGCGTTCAAGGCAACCCTGAATGGCGAGACGGTGGCGTTCACGGACCCGGACGGCGACGGGACGTTCGAGGCCAGATTCCGGTTCCTGCTGCCGGGGACCTACGCGCTGACAGTACAACCGCCGACCGGAATCGGCATCACAACCAACCTCACCCTGCCGGTCAATGTGACGCTCGTCGCAGGAGAAGTAGAGACACAGGCGGTGGTCATTCAAACGGCCGTGCTTGCGCCGTAGCTGGACTTGGATTCCTGCTGAGTGAAGAACCGGGAGTGGATGGCTCACTCCCGGTTTTTCATTGGCCGCCGCCGCCGGTTCAATCTGAAACCGGAGGGTCGATCCCACCGTAAGCTTCGGGACCATCGACCCTTACACCCTCCGGCCCCTGTGAACAGCAGCAGGCGTCTCGATCTCGACGGTCTCCGGGGCCTCGCGGTGCTCCTCGTGGTCGGATTCCACGCGGGGGTCCCGGCGCTCCGCGGGGCGTTCGTGGCGGTGGACGTCTTCTTCGTCCTCTCGGGGTTCTTTCTCGCCACGACGCTGGCGCGCCGCCTCGCAACGGATGAAGAGATTCGTCCCGCCGAGGTGGTCGCCGGGCGGGTGTGGCGGCTCCTGCCGGCGCTGGTGGTGGTGCTGCTCGGGACCCTGGCCACGACGCTCCTGTACGCGCCGATCGACCGCGCGGCCGTGGCGGCGCGCGCGGTGCCGGTGTCGGCGTTCGTGGGCAATCTGGCCTTCGCCGCCGACGGGGTGAACTACTTCAACGCCGGCGAGAATCCGCTGCTGCATACCTGGACGCTCGGCGTCGAGCTCCAGCTCGCACTGCTCTTTCCGGTGCTGGTGATGATGTTCGCGGCGTGGGGCGAGCGCATTGCCGGAACCGAGACCGGCGCCGAGCGACGCTGGATCGTCCTGCGCACCGTGATGCTCGGCGTGGCAGTGGCCGGTGTAGTGTCCTTCGTGCTGTCGGTGAACATCAACGACAGCGCCCCGATGTGGGCGTACTTCGGACCGCACACCCGGCTCTGGTCGTTCTGCGCCGGCGCGCTGATGGCCTTTCTCACCGGGGGAGGACAGAGCGCGGTGGGTGGCTCGGCGTTCCGCATCGGCGCCATGCAGCTCGCCGGACTCGGCCTCCTGCTGGTGCCCTCGCTGCTCTACGACAAGACTCTCGAGTATCCGGGGGTGATGGCGCTGGCGCCGGTCGGCGGCACGCTCTGCCTGCTGGCAACCGGCGGCGTGGCGACAGCGGCGCTGCCGGGACGACTGCTGTCATCTCCGCCGCTGGTGGGGCTCGGACGGGTCTCCTATGCCTGGTATCTCTGGCACTTGCCGCTGATGGTGCTGGGCGGCGTCCTGATGCCGGAGATCGGGACCGGAGGCAAGCTCGCGTGGGGATTCGCCGGGTTAGGAGGGGCGTGGCTGACGCATCGGTTGCTCGAGCGGCTGATGTCGAATGGGAGTTGGGAGTTGGGAGTTTGGGGTTGGGGCTCTTCCCCCCAATCCCCAACTCCCAACTCCCACCCCCCACTCCGGCCCCTCATTGCGGCCGCCGGAACATGCGCTACACTCGCGCTCCTCGCCCTCGGCGCCGCGTGGAGCAGCGCCCGCTACGTGGAGCACAGTGTGCATGCCCGTTACGCGGCCGCGCGCAACGACCACCTGCCGCACGAATGCTGGGGGCGTTCGCCGCGCAATGATGAGCTCGGGGACTGTGCTTTTGGTGACGCCGGCTCAAGCGCGACCATCGCCCTGCTGGGCGACTCGCATGCCTCGCACTGGCTGGGGGCGCTGGAGCGGGCCGGACAGGCGCACGGCTGGCGGGTCGAGCCTCATGTCATGGGGGCCTGCCCGGTTGCGGACCTGCGCGGGCTGATCAGCGGGGCGGCCGGCCGCATGTATCGCGGCTGCGCCCGCTATCAGGAAGCTACCATGCGGCGCCTGGCCGCCTCGAGGCCGCGCGCCGTGATCCTCTCGAATGCCGACAACTACCTGGCAGCCGGCAAGGAGCTCGGGATTCCGGAATCGGTCTGGACCGAGGGGTTGCGGCGGACCTACGCGCGGCTCGATCGCATGGGGATCGAGGTGATCGTGATGCGCGGCTTGCCGTGGGTCCCGTTCGACGTGCCGAGCTGCCTGTCCCGGCGCGCGGCGCGATTGCCGCTGGCCACCGACTGCACGTTCGCGCCGGACCGCGGGTTCATGGCCCGGGCGCGCGGGGCTCAGGACCAGGCGGCGCGCGGCCTCAATGTGCGATTCATCGACATGAACGACCGGGTGTGCGGAGCAGAAGCGCGTTGCGCGACGGAGCGCGGCGGGATCGTGCTGTATTCGGACGACAATCACATCACCAGAACCTTCTCGCGCTCACTGGGCAATGTGCTCAGCGAGAGGGTGGACGCGGTCCTTCGCCGCTAGCTCGGCCAGACTCGGAATCCAACACCCAGGCTGGTCCCTGTGTCTAAGACCGGTCCCCTTCCTCGAGCCTGCATGCCCGTTTGTGCTCGCTGGGTCTTCCTGGCACTCGCGCTCGTCCCCGCCCTGCACGGTCAAACCAAAAGCTCGGCATGGCGGGCCGACATCGATACGCTCGTGGCCCGGATCGAGCGCATCCACCCCAGGCCCTAGGCGCACGTCGCCCGCGACGCGTTTCGGCGGCAGGCAAACGCGCTCCGCTCCGCTGCCGTCAGGGGCGCCGACGCGGACCTGCTGGCGGGTTTGGTACGGCTTACCGCCAGCCTCGAGGACGGGCACACCTACATCGCCGATCTCGGGCCCGCCGGCAGCCGGTGGTTCCCGGTCCGCTTTCATCTCTTTGCCGATGGACTCTGGATCACTGCCATAGCTCCGGAGCAGAATGAGCTCGCGGGCGGCAGGGTTGTTCGCTTGGGACGACTATCCGCCGCGGAAGCCGTGGCCGCAATCCTGCCGCTGGCAGCCGGCGATAACGAGTTCGGGCGCCGCGAGCGGGTGCCGCTGCTGGCCAACGCCGCCCTGCTCGAAGGGCTCCGGATCATCCCGGCGGGAGGCGGACTCCCGCTCACGATCAGCACGAAATCGGGAGAGCGGAGGGTCACGCTCACCGCCATCGCCACCGGCAAGGGCGACCTGACCTGGCCGCAGTATGGAGAGATGGAGGGCCCGCCCGGTGTAACCGTGGAGACCGCGTTCAATCGCCGCGCCCCGGCCGCGTATCGCGATCCCGACAAGAATGGCGACCTGCCGCTCCATCTTCGAGGCCGCAGAGCCTATTGGTGGACGGTGATGCCCGATGGCGGTGGAGTCTACCTTCAGGTGAACAACATCGTGGGCAAGAGCCGATATTCCCCTCTCACGGTGTTGGAGACCGTGCGACAGGCACTGGCCCACGCAGACAGTCTTCCGGGCACCGCACCCCGATTCATTCTGGATCTCCGCTACAATAGCGGTGGAGACGGCTCCCTCAACGTCCGGCTCGCGCGGGAGTTCATCCGGCGCGATACCGGGATCGCGCGGCCCGGCCGGTTCTTCGTCCTCACCGGTCAGAAGACATTCAGCGCGGCGGCCGATCTCGCCATCATGCTCGGACGTCACACGCCGGCCATCTTTGCGGGAGAGCCGATGGGCGTCCCCTTCAACGCCTCGGGCGATGCGGGCCACTCCGAGCTTCCGAACCACAAGATCGCCGTGTCGATCTCTACCAATAACTGGATGATGGCCAAAGACGACGGCATTCGGGTTGTTCCGGTGCAGATTCCCGTCTCGATGTCCGGCGAGCGCTATTTTGCCGGCATCGACCCCGTCCTCGATGCGATTATCTCCCGGCCGGTACCCTACCCCGACGTGCTCACGACGCTGCGCGAACAGGGCGGGGCGGCGGCGAAGGCGCTCTGGGAATCGCTTGGGCGGGAGTTCGGGGCGGTGCCCTGGTGGCGGCCCTTCACGATGAGCGAGCTCAACTCGCTCGCCTACGATCTACTCGGCCAGAAACGCACCGAGGACGCCATCGCGGGCTTCGAGCTCAACCGGGATCGCTTCCCTGCCGCGTGGGAAACCTGGGACTCCCTGGGTGACGCCTACAAGGAGGCCGGACGGAAGGCGGAGGCGCGGGCCTCATTCGAGCGGGCGCTTCGGATTGCTCCCGACAACTGGAACGCCGAGTACCAGCGGAAGATGATCAAAGAGCTCGCGGGCTGAAGGACAACCGCCCGGCGTCAAAGCCCGAGCGTGTAGGAATACTTCACCAGGAACGCCCGCCGCCGCATCAGCGGCGGGCGCGGCCCCGGCAGCTCGGGCCGGTCGGTGTTCATCGTCTCATTGTAGACGACCCACAGGTCGCTGCCCTCCCGGAAGTTGTAGCGGAACCGCGCGTTCACCCCGATCGCGTGATCGGCGTTGTCGTGCTGGAGCAGCGTGGCCAGCGACGCGTGCACGTCGAGCGCGGTCTGCAGCCGCACCCGGATCAGGTGCAGATCGAGCCGCTCGTTCCGCTCGGCAAAGCGGATCCGGTTGTAGTCGTAGTCCACCCCGATCTCGAAATGCTTCGACGGATTCCAGGCGGGCCGGGCCGAGAAACTGACCTCCGTCCCGTCGTAGAAGCTGCCGGCGGAAATCGAGAAGGTCGGGCGGAAGCTGGCCGCCCGGGGCGCCGTGACGTACAACTCGGCGCGGTGAAACCAGTGGTTGCCGGGGACCACATGCGCCCCTCCGGCAATCTCGAAGGTATCCCGCACGCTCTCGTAACTGTTCCGCGCGGTGAGATTGATGTTGTAGCCGCTCTTGAGCTCGCCCAGCAGGGTCGGCGCCACCTCGGCGGATTCGACGGTTCCGTCGCCATTCCGCCAGTACGAGCTCGCCGGAAGGGACACACCCAGCGTGCGGAAGGTGCTCCTGTTCCCGACCAGCCGCTGATAGCCCCCCTGCCCCGCCAAAGATGTAAAGTCGCTCCGGAAGGTGAAGCCCATGCCGGGATCGTACCCCGGACCGGCGTGCACCAGCTCGCCGGCGTAGCTCAAGCCGATCTGCCCCCGGCGCTCCCAGCGCAGCAGCATCCGGCTCTGCTTCCAGTCCACCGCGGGATTCGCGAATCCGGATGTATAGGTCTGGGCCCACCGGAAGGTGACATACTGCTCTCCCACCGCGCGCACGACCGCATCGGCACCGGCGGCGACGTTGTGGTGCCCGTCGCTCGTGATGCGGCTGGTGACCATCGTCCCCACGGTCGAATTGGAGTTGAACAGACGGCGCCGCATCCGCAGCACGCCGAAGTTCTCCGAAGGAATCAGATCGCGCGACGCGGTCTGGAGATCGAGGAAGCCGATGTCGAGGCCGCCCGCCCGGCCCACCAGGCGGCCGCCGCCATAGATGCGGAGCGGTGTCCCGTCGTCGGCGAGCCCGATGGTGCGGCTGTGAAAGAGCCGGCTCACGCCGCCCGTGTTGAAGTCGAAGATCGCGGAGCGTTCCTGGAAGAACTGACGCTTCTCAGGGAAAAAGAGGGAGAACCGGGTCAGGTTCACCTGCTGGTCGTCGGCTTCGACCTGGGCGAAGTCGGTATTCGCCGTGAGGTCGAAGGCGAGGTTGCTGGTGGGACTGTACTTGAGGTCCACACCGCCTTCATGGGTCTCGTCGCGGGGCCGACTGTAGCGGCTGTTCACGGCATCCAGCTCGGAGCGCCAGGACATGCCCCCTAACCCGTATGGCGTGACGTACACGGGGTGCCGACTGTGCACGCCTTCCAGCGTCACCCGCTGCGACTGGGACGGTTTGGCGAAGCCCATGTCCCAGTTGGGCGGGATGGCCGGAAAGAGCTGGCGCTCGTTCTTCCGCGCGATCATCCGGTAGGCAATGAGCCCCATGGTCACCGTGCCGTTCACGTCCTGGAATCCCAGGCTCGCGAACGGAATCCGCATCTCGGCGGACCAGCCGGAGTCGCTCTGGGTCGTGGCGACGTCCCAGACGGTGTTCCAGTTGTCGTTCATCGGATCGCTGCCGGCGAACTCGGCGTCATTCGACAGCGCCCGGTCGATCCGGTTGCCGGCGGGATTGACCGTGAACCATGATGCGGTCTGGCGGTCGTTGTAGGTGTCCAGCACCAGGGCAACGAGGTCGTCGCCGGAATAGCGGTCCCGGTAGAGCGTGTTGGCGCGCACCTTCCGCGGCTCCGAGTCGAAGAGGCGGGCGCCGAGATAGATGTAGCGGTCGTCGTAGGCGACCATGATCTCGGTGCGCTCGGTGAGGGGCGCCCGGAATGTCGGGGTGTACATCACCAGCGGCAGCGCCGGGACCCCGGCCCACGCCGGCTCGTCGAGACGGCCATCCAGCTCGACCGGGCCGGTGAGCCGGTGCAGGCGCAATGGCTCGGCTACGGACTGGCCGGCGGCCGGCCCGGGCAGGGCGAGGCCCAGGAGGGTCAACAACAGCAGATGTTCGGGGGGCACGGCGGAAAGATAGCGGCCCACGACCAATGGCACGATCGCCAGGTCGCGGTCAAGGTGCTTCGCCCCGAGCTCGCCGCGGTCACCGGGTCCCAACGTTTCATCGGTTCCGCGAGTCTTATGCCCCATCACACCCCGCAACGGAGCATAGTGCACATGACGAGCCCGGACGACGCCTACCGATGCGAGCGGCGCCGCTTCCTATTAATGGCGGCAGCGACCGCGGTATCGGGCTGCCTGCCCGTCGCTCACGCCGCGGGGCCGGCACCGCGCTCCCCACGGAGCGACGACTGGATCCCCGATGCAGGACTCCTCGCCAAGATGCAGGGGCTGATGGGCCTGGCCTCCGTACCGGGACTCGGAATCGCGGTCGTCGAGCGCGGCGAGGTCATTTGGGCGCGGACCTTCGGCGTGCTCAACGCGAGCACGCAGGCGCCGGTACGCGAGGACAGCCTCTTCGAGGTGGCCTCGATGAGCAAACCGGTCTTTGCGTATGGCGCGCTGCAGCTCGTCGAACAGCAGCGGCTCGATTTGGACCGGCCGCTGGTGAGTTACTACCGAGCCCCGTACCTCCCCAGTGACCCGCGCGTCGATCGGATCACGGCGCGCCACATACTCTCGCATACCAGCGGCCTACCGAACTGGGGCGATGATGCGAAGCCCGAGACTCTGCGCCCCGCCTTCGATCCCGGCACGCGGTTCAAGTACTCGGGTGAGGGCTTCTTCTGGCTTCAACTCGTCGTCGAGCGCATCACCGGACTGGGACTGGATGCCTTTGTGCGAACGATGCTGTTCGAGCCAGCAAGAATGCGGCACAGCGCATTTGCCTGGGATGAGGCGCTCCTTCCGAACGTGTCGTATGGGCATCGAGTGGGCGCGCCAGTTGCGGGCCACGGATCGCGGCCAGTCATGGATCTCATCGTTCCGCGATCGCGGCGGTGGAGCAAGCCGATTCGCGACTGGGTCCACGAGGATTGGCTGAGAGTCGCGGCGGAGCTCGACCCGGCCACCCGGCCAGGCGCGTGCGGTTCGCCAACGCGGCGGGCAGCCTGCTGACTACGGCATCGGACTATGCGAAGTTCCTCTGCCACGTCGTCGAGCATACGTCCCGCGTCCCCTGGGAGCTCTCCGAGCCGATGCGCGCCACTATGCTCACGCCGCAGATAGCGGTTCGGACCGACGTTGTACCAACGGATCGTTCGCGAGGTGACCGGTTATGACCAGCTTTCGTTCATCGCGCAGGTTTAGAGTGCGCGTCGCCACCCCTGAGTCGTAGACGGTGCAGATGCGCCCCGGACCATGGGTAAGACCCCCGGGGTCGCTCACACCAATCCGTCCTGGCCGGCATCTCAGCTGTGTCCCTCAAAAGAAGGCGACATGTCCAAGCCGCGCCTGTTCTCGATCATGTCACTCGTCGTGGCAAGCCTCCTCCCTGCGCCGGCCTCGGCGCATCCCGGCTCCGGCATCGTGGTCGACCGCCTCGGCCAGGTCTATTTCGTCGATATGGTTTCCGGAATCTGGAAGCTGAACGCGAAGGGGGGCCTCACCCACCTTCCCGGCCAGGCGTTCCACTGGATGGCGCTCGATGCGGAGGGGCGCTTGGCCGGCGTCCGGCTGCCCTCCGGAACGGGGGGGGATTTCACCAGGATCGGCGGCAATCCCACCCTGCTGCTCGCCAGCGACTTCCCCATCGCGATCGCGCCCGACGGGAATCTCTATTTTCCTTCGAAGGGCGGGACGGCCATCCAGCTCAAGCGGTTTACTCCCGGCGGGCAGACCAGCATTCTGGCCACCCTCCCCGCCACGGCCACAGGCGTGTCATGGATCAACGGACTCGCCGCCGCGGCCGATGGCTCCTTCTATTACACCGAAGACGGCGCGATTCGCCGAGTCAGCCGCGAAGGTGCCGTCTCCACGGTCGTGGGAAGGGTCCCGACGTCGAACTGCAGGACAGCCAATGCGATGCTTCAGGGCCTGCAGGTGGATGCGGCCGGAACTGTCTATGTGGCGGACACGGGGTGCGGCCGAGTGCTCAAGGTCACCGCCTCGGGTGGGGTCACCGTCCTCCCGCAGGTGGAGCGTCCCTGGTTCCCGACCGGCGTCGCCCTCTCCGGAAATGATCTCTACGTGCTCGAATTCGAGAATCCGGATACCGACGACCGGCGGGCGATGATCCCGCGCATCCGGAAGATCAGTGCCAATGGCACCACCAGCGTCGTGGCGACAGTGACCAGGAGCTGAAGCGGATTTCGCTAGGGAAAGATCACCGGCAGCACGACGTTCGTGGTATACACGCACCGGTCGTTATGACCGCATTCCGACACGATGATCGCGTTGTGTTTGGCGCCCAGCGTCTCGGTCACATACTTGAAGAACGCCTCCCCCCGCGCCCGGCGGGTCGGCCCCTGCGCCATCGCGTTGGGGGAGCTGTCGAAGCCGCCGAGCGGAAGCACGTCCACTTGCCCGAGCAGATAGGTCGTGGTCCGGGACACCAGATTCTTCCGGAGCTGGTCGGGGCTCATCCCGGCGGTGTAGCCGGCCAGTGAGTCGAGCCCGGCGGGCCAGCGGTTGAAGCTCGGCGCCTTTGTAGCATCGAACGGGCCGTACTGGAAATTCCCGTTCACCTTTTCTCCGTTCTCTCCCAGCGCTTCCTTGTCGGCCCCGACCAGATCGGCGTTTCCGACCGGAAGGGGCCGCTCGGCCACCGGCCAGGCGTAGGTCGAGGGATTGGCGACCACGTAGGTCATCGTGATCCCCTCCAGGGGATCGAGCTTGTTGGCCATGGCGTAGCGCGTGACCACCTGTCCCCCAGCCGAGTGCCCCGCAACAACGACCTTGGCAAGGTTCGGAAAGGTCTTCTTGTCGGCCAGGAGCAGGACCATGCGGTCGAGGAAGTCAAATGAGGTGAGCTCTTGATTCGTGATCGAGAATCCCCCGGAGCGCCAGTTGTTCGCGGCGCTGGACCAGACCACTTCGTTGGGGTGGGTCGTGGCGGAGTCCGCGCGGGTGACGTAGCGGGGCGCGATGACGATGGTGTTGTCGAGCGCGCCGGCGAGGAATGCCGCGGCCACCGCAGTCTCGAAATAGTGGTCGGCGTTCCGCCCCGCGCCATGCACCATGATGAGGGCCCTGGTAATCCGCGGGTTGGCCGCATCGAGTGCATACGAGGCGTAAACCATCGAGCGCGCGGCGCCGGCGTCGTAGGCTACCCAGCGCTCGCACGCGGTGGTCGCGGTGGTGCAGGGCTGGGCGAGCTGGGCAAGTAAGAGGAGGGGAGTCATGTGATAAAGGTACAGCACCTTACCCGAGCGGCAATTCTTCGTGGAGGAGCGTCTACGATAACTCTGGGCCCCGATCTTGGCGACCGCCGCTTGCTCCCCGTTCATCGAGCGCACCCGGGGCGGTGCCGAGTATCTTCTGCTTCGTGAGTGACCCCCAGCTCCCGCCGGAGTTACTCGTCCTCCAGACGGCCCTCGCCGATCGCTACTCGATCGAGCGGACGCTCGGTGCCGGCGGCATGGCCACGGTCTACCTGGCCCACGACCAACGGCACGATCGCCAGGTCGCCGTCAAGGTGCTTCGCCCCGAGCTCGCCGCGGTCATCGGCGCCCAGCGGTTCCTCCAGGAGATCAAGACCACCGCCAACCTGCAGCATCCCCACATCCTCGGGCTGATCGACTCGGGCGCGGCCAATGGGCTGCTCTGGTACGTCATGCCGTTCGTCCGGGGCGAGTCGCTGCGGGACCGGCTCCACGCCGACAAGCAGCTCCCGATCCCGGAGGCGGTGCGGCTCGCCGGCGAGGTCGCCAGTGCGCTCGATTACGCCCACCGCCAGGGCGTGATCCACCGGGACATCAAGCCCGAAAACATCCTCCTGCACGACGGGCATGCCCTGGTCGCCGACTTCGGCATCGCGCTCGCGGCGAGCAAAGCCGGGAGCACCCGGATGACCGAGACGGGGATGTCGATCGGCACGCCGCAGTACATGAGTCCTGAACAGGCGATGGGGGAGCGCGAGATCACCGCCCGGAGCGACGTGTACTCGCTCGGCTCGGTGACCTATGAGATGCTGGTCGGAGCACCGCCCTTCACCGGGCCCACCGCCCAGGCGATCGTGGCCAGGGTGCTGACCAGCGAGCCGGAGCCTCCGAGCGCCAGCCGGAAGACCATTCCCCCCCACGTCGAAGCCGCCGTCCTCCAGGCGCTGGAGAAACTCCCCGCGGACCGCTTTGCCAGCGCGGCAGAGTTCGCGGCGGCACTCGGCAATCCCGGGTTCACTTCGACCCGCAGCACCGCCGGACTGCGCCGGCCCGCCCCGGTATCTGTGGGTGCGAGGGCCTGGCTCCCATGGGTCCTCTTCCTCGCCGCCGTCGGGTTCATCGGGTTCGACCAACTGCGGCCGAGAGCGGCATCTCCGGGAGCGCCGGTCCAGCGCTTCGACATCCTGCTGCCGGACCATGCGGCCTATGCCGCCAACATCCTGTCGGTGATGGCGCTGTCGCCCGATGGGACGCTGCTGGCGTACAACGGCGAGGACAGCACCGGCCACCGGCGTCTCTACCTGCGGGCCCTGGACCGCGCCGAGCCGGTGCCCGTCGCCGGAAGCGATAACGGACAGTATCCCTTCTTTTCCCCCGATGGGGGCTGGATCGGCTTCCGGGTCGGCACCCGGATCGTGCGAGCTCCGGTCACCGGGGGATCGCCGGAGACGATCTGCGAGAGCAAGGGCGCGGCGATCGGCACCTGGCTGGAGAACAACGTCATCGTGATCGCCGATTCGATCGGCCTGCGGCAGTGCGCGGCGGGCGGTCAGGTGACGACGCTCCTCGCCAGCGGCCCGGCCGAAGTCTTCAATTTCCCGCATGCCCTGCCAGGCGACCGCGGCCTCGTCTTCACCGTCCATCGCGATTCGGCGAGCGAGCTCGCGGTGCTCGATGTGCAAACCAAGAAGATGATCCCGCTGCACATCGCGGGAAGCGATCCCCGCTACGTGGAGACCGGTCACCTGGTGTACGCCGGCCCGGACGGCCTGGTGCGCGCCGTGCGGTTCGACCTCCAGCGCCGGTCAAGTTCGGGAGAGCCCGGCATCATTCCGGAGCCGGTCCAGGTCGACTTTGGCGTAGCGCAGATGGCGGTTTCCCGCAACGGGATCATCGTGCGGGCGCCTTCCTGGAGTCGACCGCGCACGCTCGAGCTGGTGGACCGGAGCGGCAGGGCGGAACGATTCCATCCCAGGATCGGGACCTATGAGGACCCCCGTTTCTCGCCCGACGGACGGCGAGTTGCTCTCACGATGGACGGCGGTGTCTGGCTGCTGGAACGGGCCCAGGGTGCGCTGACGCGGCTGTCGCCGGACAGCGGGGCGCGTCGGCCGGCGTGGAGTCACGACGGCACCCGCGTGGGTTATGTGCTCGAGAGGGGCAGGACGACCGACGTGCGAATGGCGAGCGCGGAGGGCGGCGGGCCAGCGGTGTCGTTACCGGGCGCGCGTCGGCTCGAGCCCTGGGAGGTGGTCTTCACTCCCGATGGCCATTCGGCCCTGCTCCGCACGGTGGCGCCGTCCGGGACCAGGGATGTCTGGCTGGTTTCCCTGGACTCCACCCGCCCGCCGGTACCGTTGCTGCAGAACCCGGCCAACGAGGTTGCACCCGCCCTGTCGCCCGATGGCCATTGGCTCGCCTACGTGTCGACCGAGTCCGGGCGCGCGGAGGTATACGTGCAGTCGTTCCCGACAATGGGACCCCGCGTTCCGGTCTCACTGGACGGCGGCACCGAGCCGGTCTGGTCACCGCGAGGCGACGAGTTGTTCTACCGCAGCGGGCCGGCGCTGCTCGCCGCCACGGTGCGCCTGGGGCCGGTATTTGGAGTGCTTCGGCGGACGCTGCTCTTCTCCGATCGGAATTACCTGTCCGACCTGACCCATCAGGTGTACGACGTGGCACCGGACGGCAGGCATTTCCTGATGGTGCGCAACCAGGGCGGCACCAGCCATCTGACGGTGACCTTGAATCAGTTCCGCAACCTGGGCACCACGGCACCTTAGCTGCGCATGCCGCGCCCGTCCCGCTTGATGAAGAGACGGTGAGTCCTGGCAGGACGACACACTAACCGTCGTCGAGATTCTCCACTCGCGCCAGCAGCAGCGCCCGCTCCCGCGTGTTGTGCGTGAGCTTCGCGGCCCGGGCCATTTCCCTTCGCGCTTCGTCCGTCCTTCCCAATTTGGCCAGGAGGTCGCCCCGGACGGCGTGAAACAAATGGTAGGACGCGAGCGCCGGATGCCGGCGGATGGCGTCGAGGATTTCGAGTCCGGCCGCCGGGCCGAACGCCTGCGCGTGCGCCACCGCGCGGTTGATCTCGATCACCGGCGACGGGGTGAGCTGGCCCAGGGCGTCATACAGCGCCGAAATCCTGGTCCAGTCGGTCTCCACGGGCGCCTTCGCGCGCGCGTGGCACGCCGCGATCGCCGCCTGGAGCGCGTACGGCCCCAGCGAACCGCCCAGCCGCTGCGCCCGCTCGAGCGCCGCGAGCCCGCGGCGGATCAGCACCCGGTCCCACCGGGACCGGTCCTGGTCGTTGAGCAGGATCGGCGTGCCGTCCTTCGCGATACGCGTCGTGAGGCGCGACGATTGGAGCTCCATGAGCGCCACCAGGCCGTGCACTTCCGCCTCGCCGGGCGCCAGCCCCGCGAGGATGCGGCCGAGGCGCAGCGCATCCTCGCAGAGCGCGGGGCGAACCCAGTCGTCACCGGCGGTCGCGGAATAGCCCTCGTTGAACACGAGGTAGATCACCTCGAGCACCGAGGCGAGCCGCCGAGCCAGCTCATCGGGCCGCGGGGTCTCGAACGGCACCCGCGCTTCGGCCAGGGTGCGCTTGGCGCGCACGATGCGTTGCTGGATCGTCGACACCGGTGTCAGGAATCCCCGCGCGATTTCCTCGGTGGTGAGCCCGCCGACCAGACGCAGGCAGAGCGCGATGCGCGCATCGGTCGGGAGCACCGGGTGGCAGGCGATGAACATCAGCCGGAGCAGGTCGTCGCCGATGGGGTCGTCGAGCGCCGTGTCGAGGTCGGGCGCCAGGTCCTGCGCCTGTTCCAGCTCATAGCCGAGCATGCCGTACTTCCGCTCGAGAGTCCTGCTGCGTCGCATCTCGTCGATCGCACGGCGCTTGGCCGTCTGCATCAGCCAGGCGCCGGGATTGCCGGGAATACCGGACGTGGGCCAGGTCGTGAGTGCCGCGACCAGCGCGTCCTGGGCCAGGTCTTCGGCCAGCCCGATGTCCTTCACCAGCCGCACCAGCCCGGCGATGAGTCTGGCGGATTCGATCCGCCAGACCCCATCGATCGACCGGCGAACGGCGTCGTCGCTCACCCGTGCGCGTGATGGATTTCAGCTGCCTCGAACACCTGGCGAACGTCCACCCAGCCTTCCCACTCGGGCCAGTACTTCTGGTGCATCTCCATGAGCCAGCGTCCGGCCTCGACCGCGGCCTCCCTCGTGGGATGCTCCATGATCGCGTAGCCGCCCACCAGCTCCTTGGCCTCCGCGAACGGGCCGTCCTTTACCGCCAGCTTGCCGTTCTTCAGTGTCGCGCGCGCGCCCTGCTCCGGAGGCGCCAGGCCACCGGTCGAGATCATGCCGCCATCGGATACCGCCTGCTTGCGCGCTTCCTCCATCGCGTCGATCAGCGCCTGCGGGGGCTGCCCGCCCTTCGTCTGGGTCACAAGGAACATGAATCGCATGGGTTGTCTCCTCACGCCTTCTTGATCGCGTCTTGGAGCTGCTTGTGATGCTCGATCGCCGGGCCCTGGGTGAACTCATCCAGCTCGAACAGCTGCCGGATCTCGACCTCACCCTCCTTGAACGGCACCCGCTTGGCCCACTCGATGCACTCCTGCTTGGTCTTGAACTGCACCAGCCAGTACCCGGCGATCAGCTCCTTGGTCTCGGCGAACGGCCCGTCGATCACGCGGGGCTTGCCGGTGTCGAAGTTGATCCGTACGCCTTCCCGCGTGGGATGCAATCCCGCGCCGTCGAGCATCGCGCCCGCCTTGACCAGCTGCTCGTTGTACTTCGCCATCTCCGCCAGCTCCAGCTCGGTCGGCATGACGCCGGCCTCCGACTGCTTGCTCGCTTTCACGATCATCAGAAACCGCATGGGTCGCTTCCTTTCTCTCTGGTTTCCAAGCCCGGTCTCTCCGCGCTCTACCAAGGCGACGAATGGGGCCAGCCGGAATCGACACTGCGCCGCAACCTATTGATACACCGGACTTTGTGCATTATCGCGGGGCTTTCGCGGACCGTTCCGCCAGGTTCTGATCGCTCATGCGCTCCGTCCACGCCGGGAATGCGTCGGTCGGACCGCTCCAGTGCAGCTCCTCCACATCACTGAACAACGGCGCGTCGGTCCGCAAGGTGGCCAGGTCTTTGAACAGGAGCGCCTGCTGCCGTCGATCGCCCAGCGCATCGGCCGGAAACTCCTCGATCGGCCCGTAGCGGTTGAGCATCCGCGCCGCCGTGGCCGCCCCGATGCCCGGCAGGCCGGGATAGCCGTCCTGCGCGTCACCCACCAGTGCCAGGTAATCGGGAATCAGCTCCGGTCCCACCCCGAACTTTGCGCGTACCCCGTCTTCATTCCGGATCTGTTTCGCCTTCCGGTCCACCTGCACGACCCGGTCGCCCCGGACGCACTGAGCCAGATCCTTGTCGTTGGCCCAAATGCACACCTTTTCGACCCGGGGATCCTGGGAGGCCAGCCAGGCAGCCGACGCCAGTGCATCGTCGGCTTCCAGGTCGACCATCGGCCAGACCGAAACGCCCATCGCCGTGAGCGCCTCTTCCAGAGGGGTGAACTGGATTCGCAGGGCCCGGTCGATTCCTTCACCGGTCTTGTAGTCCGGCCAGAGATCGTTGCGGAACGACTCGATCACGTGGTCTGTCGCCACGCCGAGGTGGGTGGCACCGGTCTCGAACATCTCCAGGACGGAGTGCAGGACCCCGGCGGCAGCGCCGAGCGGGCGAGGCTTGCCGGTCTTGATCTTGAGCCGGCCATAATACTGGCGGAACAGCTCGTAGGTCCCGTCCACCAGGTGGACGATCATCCTCAGCCGCCCAGGGTTACATCGATCGAGGTTGAGTCACAAAGCTGCTGCCGGCAAGGCCCGTGGCTCGGGCGTCGCGAAGATCGGCCGTCATTCGACCTCCCGAGGCGACCAGGTCCGCCACCTCGCACGCTTCGCACCCTCACTGGCCCTCCGGCAGCGCGAACGCCACGTAGCTGCCGCCGCTGGGAGCGCCGTTCTTCCCGCCGCCGCATGCGATCACGATGTACTGCCGCCCGTTCACCATGTAGGTGGCCGGCGTCGTGTTCCCCGCGGCGGGCAGCGGTGCCTCCCAGAGTAGCTTGCCGCTCGTCTTGTCGAACGCGCGGATCCGGTTGTCGTAGGTCGTCGCGGCGATGATGAGCAGCCCGTTCCGGGTGACGATCGCCCCGCCATAGTTGTCGGTTCCGGTGTTTTCGAGCCCCTCTGCCGCGAGCTTGGGGTATTCGCCGAACGGAATCGACCATCTCGTCGCCCCGCTATTGAGATCGAGGGCGGTGAGCGTCCCCCAGGGCGGCTTGATGGCCGGATAGCCCTCGTCGTCGAGGAAGATGTCGAATGACGCATTGCGATACTTGACGAAGGTGGGGACGTCGCGCGGGGTCTGCCTCGGCCTGCTCCCGCCGCGAACATACTCGGCCAGCTCGGCGATCGCGGAATCGTTGAGGGCCGCGGCAAAGGCGGGCATCCGGCCGGTGCCGGAGCGAATCGTCTGCACGATCTGCTCGCGGGTTAGGCGCTCTGCCACGCCGTTGAGCGTCGGGGCGCGCGGCGTGGTCTTCGGCCCGTGGCATTCGGCGCAATAGGCCCCGAACAGGGATTTCTCCTCCCGCGGGACGATCTTGAGCACCCATCCCATCTCGTTCGCGTTCACGTATAGCAGACCCGTCTCCGGGTCATAGGCCGGCCCGCCGTACTCACCGCCCCCGTCCACACCGGGAAAGATGATGATGCCTTTCTCGTTGGGCGGGGTGAAGGGATCGGGCGTCGGGTTCTTCCGGAAGATCTCGAGTGCCGCCGAGCGCGCTTCGGCGGTGCGGTCGGTAAGGTCGGCTTCGGTGAGCCGCTGCCGTACGAACGGTTGAGGGAGCTGGGGGAAGCGTTGCGAGTCGGCGGTGACCTCGCCGGGAAGAATCCCCTTCGGCATCCGGCGCCATTCGCTCGGGAAGAGCTCCCGGCCGGTCTCCCGGTCCAGCACCCAGACGTGCCCGGTCTTGGTGATCTGTGCTATCGCATCGACCGGCTTGCCGTCGCGTGTTACGGTCACGAGCGCCGGCGCCGCCGGAAAATCGCGATCCCAGAGATCGTGCTTCAGTCCCTGGAAATGCCAGACCCACTGTCCGGTGTTGGCGTCGAGGGCGACGATCGAATTGGCGAAGAGATTGTCGCCGACCCGATTGGCGCCATAGAAATCGTAGGATGCGGACCCGGTGGCAAAGAACACCAGCCCGCGCCGCTGGTCCACGGTCACGCCCGACCAGGCGTTCACTCCGCCGGCGATCTTCCACGCATCCGGGGGCCAGGTCTCGTAACCGAATTCGCCGGGATGCGGAATGGTGTGGAAGCTCCAGCGGATGGCGCCGGTCTTCACGTCGTAGGCGCGAATGTCTCCCGGCGCGCTCGGCAGGGCCTCCGGCACCGAGGTGCCGATGATGAGCACGTCCTTGTACACCACGCCCGGCGTGCTGGCGCTCACCGAGAGGCCTTCGACCGGGCGGCCTAACCCGGCGCGCAGGTCCACCCAGCCGCTGTCGTTGCCCCACCCCGGAATCTTGAGGCCGGTCTTGGCATCGAGCGCAAAGAGCCGGTAACGATAGTTGAAGTACACCCGGCCGTCGTGGACCACGATGCCGCGATATCGGATGCGAGGGCCGGTGAACTTGCCGGCGGTGGGATCGAAGCTCCAGAGCTGTTTGCCGGTAGTGGCGTCGAGGGCAAACGCGCGCTGCTTGGGGGACATTGCGTACAGCACGCCGGCCTGGATCACCGGGTTCGACTGCATCTCCGAGCCGGGGAAGGCGTCCCCGGTGTCATAGGTCCAGGCCACCTCGAGCTGCGACACGTTGGCCGGAGTGATCTGGGCCAACGTGACGTAGTGGTCGTGGTTGTCGCTGCCCTGATAGACCGGCCAGTCGGCGTCGCGCACTTCGCGGTTGCACGCGCCGAGGGCGAGCAGGGAGAGGGTCACGGCTAGTCGTCGGTTCATCGAAGGAATCTACTTCCACCACTCTCCCTCCTGGTTCGTGAAGTCGCTCCCCTTGAACGAGTGCGCCGAGCAGCTTCTCGGGAGGCCGTCTCGTTTCGCGTAAACCGTTGCCACCGCGCTCCGGAGACCTGTTTCCTGGATTCCCCAGCAGGTCTTCCCGCCATAGACGGCAATGCGGAACTCCCTGGGGCCGAGGACCTGCACGCTGAGCACCGCCGGCCCGGTGCTCGGTGCGTCACCGAGAATCCGGAGCCCGGGATTCCGTTCTTCGAGGAGCTTCGGCGTGACGCCGGCGTAGGACTGGGTGCTGAGGTACACCACCCGGGCGGAGATGAGCACCGCCTTGGCGTTGAACCTTGCCCCGGCGGCGGCGTCCTGAGCGGAGAGCACCCCACTCTGCATCACGAGCCCCAGCGCGATCCAGAGCACCAGGCCGGTGCCCTGGATCCGCCGTGGACGACCCACTGCTATTGCCCGATCCGGCTGTCTTTCCCGGTCTCGACGAACCTCATGCACTGCCCCTGATTGCGGAAGCCGAGGCTCTCCCAGCCGCCGTTCTTGCACTGCACGATGGAACTTGAACCCGCTACCAGGCCCCAGTCGGGGTCGGTTTCGACCGCGGGGCTGGCGCTCACATTCACCGGGCCGGTAGCCTCCGTCGGGAAGGCAGAAGCAACCCTCCAGACCGTTCCGGCGTCTTATTACCATGCGGTCTCTAGCCATTGACGCTATAGCCACTGCGTCTATATACTCGCGGCCATGACCAATTACCACGCCGACGCGCAGGCGCTGCTTCCCCTGCCCTCCGTCACCTTCCACGTCCTCATTGCCGTGAGCCCGGAGCCCTGCCACGGCTACGCCATCATCCAGAACATCGAGTCCCGGACCGGCGGCACCCTCCGGCTGGGCGCGGGCACGCTGTACCGCTCGATTGCCCGGATGGTTGAACAGGGGCTCCTCGCCGAAACCAGCAAGCGTCCCGCCCAGGGCGACGACGAGCGCCGGCGATACTACCGGATCACGCCCTTCGGCACCGCCGTGGCCCGGGCCGAGATGCGCCGGCTTACCAATCTGGTCCAACTGGCCCGCGCCTCGGGCCTCACGCCGGAGTCCGCCTGATGGGCTTTTACTGCCTCCTGCTCCGGCTCTATCCCACCTCGTTCCGGAACGAATACGGCTCGGAGCTGATGGTCACCCACGAGCAGCTGGTGCGGGACCGGGGCAGGTTCATGGCCGCCCTCGCCGCATTGACCGACGTGGTGCCTAACGCGCTGCTCGCGCACGGACGGATCCTGCGCCAGGATCTGCGGTACGCGTTCCGCACCATCGCACGCGCGCCGGGCTTTGCCGCCACCGTCATCATCGTTACCGCCCTGGGCGTCGGGGCCAATACCGCCACCTTCTCCGTGGCCGACTTCGTCCTGCTCCGCCCGCTCCGCTACGCCGACCCGGGCCGGCTGGTCCGGCTCTGCGAAGGTCCCAAGGAAGGCGGCGGCTGGGGCTGCATGAACGAGCTGTCCCCCGCCAACTACCGCGACGTGGCGGGGGGCACTCGCACGTCGTTCGAGAGCTGGGGCGCCTTCACCGGGACCTCGGTGAACCTGGTCGGCCGCGGCGAGCCGGTGCGGGTGGGGGGAACGCTGGTCACCCCGCAGGTGCTGCCGACCCTGGGTGTCGCGCCGCTGTTGGGCCGAACCTTCGACAGCACCGGCGGCCGGGACGCGAACACTGCGGTCCTGGCGTACGGGTTCTGGCAGCGGCATTTCGGGGGTGACCCCGGCGTGCTGGGCTCGACCATCAGGCTCGACGGCAGCCCGGTGGTGGTCATCGGCGTCATGCCGCAGGGATTCGAATTCCCGGAGCCCAACGCCCAGATGTGGCTGCCGCTCAGGCTCGATGAAACCGCCTTCGAGAACCGCAACAACACCTACCTCCACGGGATCGGCCGGCTGAAAGCGGGTGTGACGTTCGAGCAGGGCCGCGCCGACATCGACCGGGTATTCTCGGCGCTGTCCCGGGAGTATCCCGCCAGCAACGCGGAAACGGGGTATTCCTACTTCCGGCTGCGCGACCAGGTGCTGCCCAAGTTCCGGGTCATGCTGCTCGCGCTCTGCGGCGCCAGCCTGAGCCTGCTGCTCCTGACCAGCGCCAACCTCGCCAACCTGCTGCTGGCCCGGGCGGCCGGCCGGGAAAAGGAGCTGGCGGTCCGCACCGCGTTAGGCGCGGGCCGCGAGCGACTGGTGCGCCAGCTGCTCACCGAGAGCGTGCTGCTCGCCGGGCTGGGCGGGCTGGCCGGCGTGCTCGTGGCGACGATCGCCATGCCGCTCTTTTCCCATCTCATTCCGGCCGGCAGCCTGGTCTCGGCGCGTCCGTCGCTGGATGTGCGGGTGATGGTCATCGCGGGCGCCCTCACCGCGCTCACCGGCATCGCGATCGGGCTCCTCCCGGCGATCCGGGCGAGCCGGGCGGGCTTCGGCGTGCTCCGCGAAGGGGGCCGCGGGGGCGGCAGACGCCAGCGGCTCCGCAGCGCGCTGGTCACCGGCGAAGTGGCGATTTCGGTGGCCCTGCTGATCTCATCCGGCTTCCTCATCCGCGCCATCGTCCGGGTCCAGTCGGTGGATCCCGGCTTCGCGGCCGAGGACGTGCTGACGCTCAGGACCCAGCTGCCCAGCCCGCGGTACGACGACTCGGTGCGGCGGGAGCAGTACTACCGTGGCGTCCTGGCGGATGTCCAGGCGCTTCCAGGCGTTTCGGCGGCGGCGTTCACCAGTGGTCTCCCCATGGTGCTCACCGGCGGGATTACCGGCGTCGAGGTGCCCGGCGCGGAGGTGAAGTCCAGTCGAACCGACGGCGTGAGCTGGCGGGTGATCACGCCGCAGTTCTTCAAGGTATTAGGCGTCGAGGTCAGGCTGGGCCGCCAGCTGGAGGACGGCGACGCCATTGGGCGGCCGATGGTGGCCATCGTGAGCGAAAGCTTCGTGCAGCGCTACTGGCCGGGACGTAACCCGCTGGGCCTCACCTTTACGGTGCGGGGCGCCGCGCGGACCGTGGTGGGCGTGGTGCGGGATATCAAGGTGCGGGGGCTGGAGCGGAGCATGGAGCCGCAGATCTATCTGCCCGCGTACCAGATGCTCACCGGCATTCCGGGCCTCTATCAGCCCAAAGATCTGGTGATCAAGGCCGTTGCCGGCGAGGCGCTATTGCCGTCGGTCCGCGCCGTCATTCGCAGAGCCGACGCCGAGCAGCCGATATCCGACGTGCGGATGATGCGGGCGGTGGTGCAGCGGGAAACCGAGGGACGGAGGGCGCAGGTGGCGATCCTCGTGGCCCTCGCGGTGATCGCGCTCGTGCTCACGGCCATCGGCATCCAGGGGTTGCTGGCGTTCCTGGTAACCCAGCGATCCCAGGAAATCGGAGTGCGGCTGGCGCTGGGGGCGGACCCGGCGCGGGTGGCGGGGATGATCGTGGCCGAGGCGGGCCGCTGGACCGCGATCGGTGGGGTGCTGGGCGTGGGGATCGCCTACGTGGCGGCCAAGAGCATGCAGGCGTTGCTGTTCGGCCTCGAGCCGAGCGATCCGCTGACGTTTGCCGCGGGGCTCAGCGTAGTGGTGCTCGTGACGCTCGCGGGGGCGGTGGCACCCGCGTGGCGGGCGGTGCGGATCAGTCCGCTGGTGGCGTTGCGGTCGGACTAGCCGCCCCCGCGCCGCCCCCCTCCCCGCCGCCCCCGCCGGTAGTCGGCCACGCCGGGCTTGAGCTGCCCGTGTCGCGCACGGTCAGTTGGGGAGGAGAACCCCGAGAAGCCTCAGGGATTCGAGCCGCTGACCGACACCGTCGTTCGCGTGCTCCCGTCCGCGCAACCCGGGAGCGGGTAGATCGTCGTCGTGGCCGCGACGGTCCAGTTGCTGGTCGGGGCCGGCGCCCAGGCCGCGCTCCAGCCCGCTACGCCGCTCAGGTCGGGCGCGCGGAGCGTTCCCGCCGCCCCGCCGAGCGCATTCCGGGTCGCCGTCACCGACATGTTGCTGTAGAACAGAACCGCCGAGTTGTAGCTGCCGAGGTTCACCTGCGCCTGCTTGATCTGGTAAGGAGCTCCGGCGATGTCGGTCACCGTGGGAGCGGCAAGCAACGCCGGTCGCGTCGCCGCGAATCCGCTGAACGCCTTGCTGTTGATGGTGTGCGACAGGACGGTGCTCCCGTTCAGGATGAGGAAGGTGAACAGGTGCCGGTCGTTGGCCCCCTGGAGCGCGCCGGGCATGCCGGTGATCAGGAAGGAGGCGCTGGCGGGCGTGGTGTATAGGAAGCTGCCCTCGCAAGTACTTTCCGTGGTGTAGCCCATCTGCCCGAAGGCCTGATCGCCCGCGATGAGCCCGGAGAGCGACGCCGTCGCGGTGGCGACCGGAGCCGACTCGGCGCCGTTGAAATCGACGGTGATGCCGGAGCCCGACCCTTGATTGGGGCGCGCAAAGACGCGGTCGCTTGCGGAAATCGAGGCTCCCTTGCGATAGCCCACCAGTGCGTGCGAGCCCGCAGCGGCGTTGGTCATCGAGAAGCTGAGCGAACCCGGGGTCACACCGGCTGTCGCGTTCCCCCACTGGAGCAGCCCGGCCTGTCCCGCACCGACCCCGGTAACGGTCCCGCTCAACGCAGTGGTGCCGAACGGCAGCCCCATCGGGATGACGCCGGCCGTGAGCTCGGCGCTCGTCATGGTGATCACGGTCACCTGATAGGTGATGACGCCCGCAGTCTCCGGGTGGGCGAGCAGCGAGCGGAAGGCAGTCCCGACTGAGGAGACGAAGGCCAGCGAAGCCGTGCCGCTCGACACCGGGAATTGCACCACCTTATTCACGACCGGCACCTGCGCGAAAGCGCCGCTTCCCTGGGCCGCTGCGGCCCAGGCGACCTGGGGCTCGTAGTTGCTGAAGTCGAAACGGGCCGTGCCCGCCGACGACGTGACCACGAAAGGCTCCGGACCGGAGGTGCCGCCTCCGGGAGTCGGGTTGAAGACGGTGATGTCGTAGGTGCCCGCGGTAGTGAGCAGCGCCGCCGGGATCACCGCGCGAAGGGTGGTAGGGCTGATCAGGATGGTGGTCAGGTCGGTGCCGTTCCAGCGCACTTTCGAGGTCGAATATGCCGCCCACCCGAACGTGGTCTCGAGCCTGATGTCGAGCTCCACCTGGGGTGATCCCTGGGGGGCCGATGTGATGCTGAGGAACTCGATGTCGGGACTCGCGTTCTGCACCGCAACCGAGACGACGTTGGAGAGCGCGCCGTTGGGCGGGTTGAAGACCGCCACGTCGAGCGAACCGGTCATCTGGTAGGTCACGTCTCGACTGAAGAAGACCCGCAGCCGGGTTGGGCTCAGCACCGTGGGCGTGTACACCTGGCCGTTGACCTGCACCTTGGCGCCGGGCAGGATCCCGCTCCCGTCCACGATCAGCTCGTACTCCAGACCCTTGACCACGTGAAACGAGTTCACCGTGATGACGGGGACGGGCTCGGTGACCTGCACGGTGATGGTGGTTTTCACGGACGCGGAGGAGGTGACCGTGATGGTAGCCGTTCCCGGCGCATCCCCGAACACCCGTACCTGGTTTCCGACGATCGCGGCGGTGGCGACACCAGAGCTGCTGCTCGAGATGGAACAGAGCGGGAGCCAGGTCGCGGTGCTGAGGACCCGGTTGTTCCCGTCCTTGAAGACGATCGCGACGTCGGTGGTTTTGCCGACCTCGACCGAGACAGCGTCGGGAGTCGCCTGCATGGTCTCGGGAGACGAGGTCATGCCGATCGGCGAGGTGCAGCCGGCCGCCAGCGAGACCAGGCAGGAGACCATGGTGACAGCGCTGGAGAGCTTCATCGGGCTGCCTCGGGCGACGAAGATGTGCCAAAGCTATGCTTCGGCAGCGCGAACGCCAGGTAGGTTCCGCCGCTCGGCACGCCGTTCTTCCCACCCCCGCACCCAGAGCAGCTTGCCGTTCGACTTGTCGAAGGCGCGGAGCTTGTCGTCGTATGTCGTTGCGGCGATGATGAGCCGATCCGCCAGCCGCATGTCCATGGAGGGAATCTACTCGGCGGCCGGCGGCCGAGCCCACCTTCCAGTCGCTCGCCCGACACCACGCCGAGAGCCTGCGAAATGGTTCGGGCGAGTCCCCGCAGCCTACGCGCCGGGCGCAAATTCGGCAAATACAAAATGATAGACCTGCTGTTGAGCGTCGTACTCCGCCCGGAAGGTCCGTGGATATGCCCCGGTCATCCCAGGGATGGTGGGGATGGGCAGATCGAACGAGCGCTTCTCCAACAGGAGCGAGCGTGTGAGCATGGGTTCGATGAAGATCGGCGCGCCGTGGTAGTAGCCGATGACCATGCTCCCGCGAAACGTGTCCGTGCTCTCCAGCTCGGAGGTCAACAAGGAATGCATACCCATTTGCTGAACACAAAGGCCGATGAGGGTGCTGGCCCCAGCCATCTCGGCCAGCGGAGGCGGGAATACCACGTCGGGTACAGTGTAGCCTGCGGGCACAACGGTCGGCTTGGTCTCATCGGTGCAGTCAATGGCGAAGCGCTGCGCGCGCGGAATGGTGAAGAAATGGAAGTCGAAGTGCGGCGTCAGGTATGGACCGGGCGGGTGTCCATGGGCTTCCCAGAGCACTGTGAGTTCGGTAAGCCCGGCCTGCTGTTGGGCCGATTCCGGCATTCTCAACGTGGCGGTTATGGCCGGCGGCCAGACCATGGGCAGATCGTCCGGTGCATTCTCGATGCTGGCCGCCGGGACGGTCAGGCCGACCGCGACGACGGTCGTCCCCTGCATCCGCGCCCAGGTGCAGAGCCGGGCCTGGAATGCATCCGCGCACTCGCCCTTCACTTCGACAACCGGGACTTCCTTCGCGCACGCACACAGGACGCAGGCAAGTACCGTCAGGCCATGCGTAAAGCGGTATGGGGGCATCGTGCCTCTCCTTGAGGTTCAGCTCCGGTTCGCCGGAGCGATATTCTGGTTGATGTGGAAGAGGTTGTCCGGGTCATAGGTCGCCTTCACCACGGCGAGCCGCTCGTAGTTGGCGCCATAGTTTGCAGCCGCACGCTGGTCGTCATCACTGGACATGAAGTTGATGTACCCCCCCGCGCTGCCCGAATGGGGATGAATAGCTGCGTAGTAGTTCTTCACCCACTTGATGTTGGCATCGTTGGCGGCAGGATCCGGCCAGATTCCCACGATCACCGGGGCAAAGCTCTTGTCCCGGTGACCGAACGCGGTCTCGTCGGCGCCGACCCGTTGGGCCGCACCGTTGATCGGATGGAGATGCATGCTCGAGCTGATGTGCGGAGTCTTCCTGCCGTGCTCGACGTGAGCAGCGATCGCCTCGTCGGTGAGCTCGGTGATGAAGTCGGCTTTCCAGTAATGCTGCATGCCTTTCGGGACCAGGCCGTCGAAGGCGCTTTGCAGGGCCGGGAACGGCATGACCGCGACCTGTTCCGCCTTCACTTCGGCAACGTCGCGGAGGGGCCGGAGCACGCGCTCGGCCTCCTGGTGCGGACCGTTCCAGCACGTGACCAGCACACAGAACAGATCCCCGACCCGGTCCTCGGGGATGAACGGCAGCGGAGGGGCTATCTGCCAGCCGAAGAAGCATCCGAGCTGTTCCGGCGCTTCGGCAATGAATTCGCGGTAGCACGCCAGGACCGCCGCGGCATCGGCGAACTCATAGAACAACGGGCCGCCCACGACATCGCCGACCTCGTGGAGCTGGAACTCGAAACTGGTGACGACACCGAAGTTGCCGCCGCCGCCGCGCAGGGCCCAGAACAAATCCTCGTTCTGGTAATCGCTCGCCGTGACCTGCCGGCCATCGGCAAGCACAACATCGGCCGAGAGCAGGCTGTCGATGGAGAGCCCGAAGCTGCGGGTCAGGTAGCCGATGCCGCCGCCCAGCGTCAGGCCGCCCACCCCCGTGGTGGAGACGACCCCGCCGGGCGCGGCCAATCCGAACGGGTAGGTCGCGTGGTCGACATCACCAAAGGTCGCGCCGCCTCCGACCCGGGCGACCCGCTTGACCGGATCGACCCACACGCTCTTCATCAGTGACAGGTCAAGGACCAACCCGTCGTCTACCGTGCCGAATCCGGGAACGCTGTGGCCTCCACCACGAATTGCCAGGTCGAGGCCGCTGTCGCGGCCGGCAGCGACCGCGGACATCACATCGGCCGAATCCACGCACTGAATGACGGCGCGGGGTTTGCGGTCGTGCATGGCATTGTAGACCGCGCGAGCGGCGTCGTAGGCAGAATCAGCGGGGGTGATGACGCGCCCCCGCACCGTTTCAGTCAATGCCTTGATCGGGTCACGCATTGGGTGCTCCGCTGCCGGTGTCACCAAGAATGCACCCTCAGGCGTTCCCGAAGCGTTCCTGCTCAGCCGGACTCGCTCAGAAGACGGGTTGCTGCCCGGAACGCCGGGAGAGCATGGCCCGACGGGATCGTCTCGAGGAGGTCCCCGAGTTGCTCACGCAGGGTCTGATCGGGAAAGTGGCTGGCGAAGGAGTGGAGCGCCCGAAGCTCGAGCCAGCCCGCCCCCTGTGCGCCGGCAGTCTCGACGGCACGGCGCAGAGAAGCAGCGGCGGCTTCGGTGTCGCCGCTGCTATACGCCAGCTCACCGTCGACCCGCCACAGCTCGGCCTCGAGATAGCGCTGGTTGCACCGGTGGGACCACGCGAGCCCCTCGCGCGTGGCGGCTCGCCCCTCGCGGAACTCCCCGACCATGCCGCGAGCCCGGGCGAGGAGCAGGAGCGTATAGCTCAGGTGAAGGGTTTCTCCTGCGGTCCGCGAGCGCGCCACCGCCCGCACGATCTTCTCAATGCCCCCAGCCGACCCCTCGCAGACATCCCGCCAGCCCCGAAGGGCCTCCAGGAGGACCATGAGGTAGCGCTCCGAAAGGCGCTTCCATAGAAGGTCGGCGTCCGCGAGGAGCTCGGCGAGGCGGGCAAGATCCTCGGATTCGTCCGCCAGGATCGCCGCGTAGGTGATGACGTACCCCAGCGTCATCAGATGATCGAGAGCGACGGCGATCCCAAGTGCAGCTCGAGCGGTCTGGTCGGCCCGGACGGCATCTCCGGCCCACAGCTCGACGAGGGCCAGCCGTACGAGGCACACGGCCTTCGGGTCCTGGGCGTACAACGCCAGATGCTCGTCGCGACGGGATACGTCATAGGCTTCGAGAGCGCCATCGAGATAGTGGCGGGCTCTGGCCAGATCGCCCCGCCAGAATGCGCTCACGCCGAGCAGATAGCGGCCCTCTGTCCTGACGATCGGATCATGACGCTCATCGTCGAGGAGCGCCCGCGCGAGCTCATCGCAATCGTCGAAGCGGCAGCCCTGCAGCCGGGCCAGGCCGAGACCACGGAGGACCGGAGGGTTCACGGGTCGCTGCAGTTTGCGGCATAGCGAGAGGGCTCGCTCGTAGAGTTGGTGCGCGGCCTTGGAGCCGTAGCCCTCGAGGGCCACAAGCGGTGATCCGAGGGCGATCCGGACGTCGAGTTCGAGCGCATCGCGATCGAGCGACGCGGGTATTTCAGCGAGCAGGGAGAGCGCCCGTCGAAACATGGTGACCGCTTCCTCGAGGGCCGACACCGCCACTGCCCGGGCCCCCGCCACACGATAGGCGTCGATGGCCGGTCCGACCATGCCGGCTTGGTCGTAATGAGCGGCCAGCTGCGGGCTGGCCGCTTCGCGATCGCCATGGAGCTCGACCGCGATCGCCTCGGCCACGGCCCGGTGCAGTTGACGTCGCCGAGCTGGAGTGACCATCTCCAGGGCAACCGCCCGGAGCTTGTCGTGACTGAAATCGTACGTGACCCCCTGATCGCGGATGATCCGCCGACGCCAGAGCTCGTCGACCTGATCGACGAGCTCGTGCTCCGCGATCCCGGTGGCCGCGGCCAGCAGCCCAACCGAGAAAGGTCGACCGATGACGGCCGCCACCTCGGCCAGTCGCCCAGCGCCGTCAGGTAGTTGGCCCAGTCGGGCGCGGAGCACCGCCCGCATCGTCGGAGTGAGCACTGCCTGACTTCCGGCGGAGGAGACCCCGGCTCGGAGCGCTTCGATGACAAAGAGTGGATTGCCCTCGGTCTCGCTCCACAGCCGTGCCGCCAATTGCGGGTCAATGGCCTCTTCACCGCCCAGCCGAGCCGCAAGCGTCGCCGTGGTGGCTTCGTCGAGCCGGTCGAGCAGCACGGTGGTCACCGCCTGGTCGTGGCCCAGGGCGGCGATGAGTCCAACGAGGGGATGCTGCTCCGGGATCTCCTCCGAGCGGACGGTACCGACGATGAGGACCCGTGCCGTCTGTCCGGAACGGACCACGAAACCGATCAACTCAATGGTCTCGGCGTCACACCACTGCAGATCGTCGATGAGGAGCAGGCGCGGGCGGTCGCCGGCGACAATGGCTCGGTTCACCGCATCGAACAATCGATAGCGCTGAGCAAGGTCACCCGACTGGCTCGGTCCGGATGGCCGTGAATCGTCGAGGAGTTCGGGCAGGAGACGAGCAAGCTCGGCCCTCCAGACCGTGTCGAGCGTGTCGAGGTGGCTCCGCAGAGCATCTGACCGCAGCAGGTCGACGACGGGACCCCACGGCGGTCTGCCCGCAGCCTCGTACGCACGAGCCGAAGCCACCAGGTGTCCCTCTGCTCGAACACGGCGGCCGAGTTCGAGTGCGAGACGGGTCTTTCCGATGCCGGGTTCTCCGGTCACCAACAAGAGATGTGCCCCGCCCTCTCGCGCGGTATTCCATGCCTCGTTGAGCTGGTTCAACTCGAGGCCGCGGCCCACGAAAGGCGATTCGGCAACGGGTGCCTTGTCCCGTACCTCGTCGCCGTCGAGCGTGCCAGCGCGGAGCTGCTGGTACATGGCCCTGACCGCCTCGCCCGGTGCCACCTCGAGCTCGCGCTGCAGCACGTCCGCATACCGGTGGTAGCAGCGCAGCGCCGCGGCTCGATCGCCCAGCGCGAGATGTGCTTCCATCTGAATGCGAACGGCCGCTTCGTCGGTCGGTTCCAGATCACTGATGCGTTGGGCGTAGCTGATCGTGGCTTTGTGGTCGTCGCGCCCCGCAGCCTCCTCTGTCAGTCGCATGAGGGCCCCACACGCCTCGGCCCGAAGCTTCGCCCGCTCGTCCAGGACCCAGTCGTCATAACAGGCTGGAAGGAGATCGCCAGAATAGAGGCGCGCGGCGAGCGCGAGATCCCCCGCCGCTATGGCATTACGGAACCTCAGCACGTCGACCTCGCTCGGCCCGTTCGGATTCCACCGAACAGTCTCGTTGTCGATCTGGACGAACTGACCGGTATCGGGAAGGGAATGACGAAACTCGTGGAGCAGCTTTCTGAGGTTGGTGCGCGCCTGAGGCTCGTCGGAGTCTGGCCAGAGCTCGAACGCGAGTCGTGAGCGATGTTGCAGGTCTCTGCGTAACGCGATCAGCGCCAGAAACCGTTGCAGGCGGAGCGAATTGAAGGCGCGCAGACGCCGGCCGTCCAGGATGATCTCGACTATACCAAGAAGTCGCACCCCTAACCGCACCGGCGGTTCACCACCGACTCCGCTGGTGTTACTCGGCATGGCTCCTCTGATTGCGGTCCAGTTCTGGGATTTCCCCTGGCTGTGCCGCCATGCTCCCAACTTGGTGCCACGACCGGCATTTTGGTAGGAGACCCTTGGCAGGGCGGATCAGAGAAACGGGTGACGCCCCGAGCCGGGGGCAGGAGATCTCTCCCCTGCCCCGCTATTCGCTTCTGTACAAAAGTGGGGATATGCTTGCGACTCTCCGTGCCGGCTGGGGAGCCAATCGCCGACGCTCCCCGCTCGGACGTTGCTGATGATGTCGGCCCATCAGGAGCGAGATCATGCCTGCTTTTGTCAACAACGTTACCGGCGCGGACAATGCCATCCAGGGAAAGGCCGTAGACGGCATCGCCGTGCTGGGCGAGAGCAAGAACAACGAAGGCGTTCGTGGCGTCAGCCGGAGCGCTCATGCCGGCGTGGTCGGGGTCAACGATTCACCCGATCCCAGGTTAGCTCCCGTTCGCCACGGCGGTACCCAACCTACCGCCGGGGGCGCCGGCGGATGGTTCGAAAGCAACTCCGGCGAAGGCGTGCGGGGCTGGTCGAAGAATATCCATCACGGCGGCGTGGTCGGCGTCAACTCGGCGGGCGGCGCCGCCGTATTCGGCACCAGCGACGACGGCGTGGGGCTATACGGGACCAGCAAGCATAACGAAGGCGTTCACGCCGAGACGAACTCCGCGACGGCTGTCGCACTGGCTGCCCATCAGCTCAACGCGAACAGTCCGCACCCCGCCCTCTACGCCAGACACGCGGGCAATCTGGTCGCCGCCAAAATCGAGGGGAGCCTGGAAGTCACCGGAAACCTCGAAGTCACCGGAAACATCGACGTTACCGGTCTCGGAAGCGACATTCGCCTGACCAACGGCGACTGCGCCGAGGATTTCGACATCCAGGGCGCCGGTGAAGCGGAGCCGGGAACGGTGATGGTGCTGGGTGACGAGGGGGCCCTGTCCGAGAGCAGGGAAGCCTATGATACGCGCGTCGTGGGCGTCATTTCCGGCGCCGGCGACTTCAAACCCGCCATCGTGCTGGACGCACGCCGGAGGCCCGGCAATCGGCAGCCCATCGCGCTGATGGGCAAGGTCTTCTGCAAGGTGGACGCGCACTTCGGTACGATTGCCGTCGGCGACCTGCTGACGACTTCTCCTACCCCTGGTCACGCGATGGCCGTCGGAGAGCCGCTGCGTGCTCTTGGCACGGTCATCGGCAAGGCGCTTCGACCCCTCGCGTCAGGGCGGGGGCTCATCCCGATCCTGGTGACCCTCCGGTAATCGAGGTGAAAACCGTCAAGACGTCCCGCTTCTTTGTCGGAACTCCGATCAGCATCAGCGCGCTGTGCCGGCTCGAGGACCGCCCCCTGCCCTACAGCCTGCTCGACGTCGTCGCAACCGATGGCTTCCGGCGGTTCGGCCGGCAGACCAGCACCGGCGACGTCGAATGCGACTGGGAGATGAAGGTGTGGCAGAACGGCTTCTGGTCGGCCAAGGGGGAATTCTACGATGACGGGACGGTCACGGGCGACTTCTTTTTCCTGGAGCTGATGCTGGATCGGGACCGGGCGGTCGGCGCTCGACTGGAGGGCAGCATCCTCAACATCTTCGAAAGCCGGCACCTGACCGTCAGCAAGGAGGGCTCCGACCGCTGGATTCGCGAGAACTGGCACGCGTTCGAGACATCCGGACCCTCGGTTCGACTGCACGCGGCCCCGGCGATTGGCCAGCTCGTGGGTGAAATAGTGTTTGTGCTCGCTGTCGCCGTCGGGGCCGCCTTCGAGGTGGACTCCCGGACTCACCGGAGAGGATTTGCGAAGCGGACCGGAACCGATATGCCCAACCCGAACGGCGATCAGCCGGGTATCGAATTCGGGGAAGCGGACGACGATCTCGATCCGTAAGACAATGCCTGCCGTGGGTCACTCGAATCGGAGGGAGACCTCGAACGACAGCACCGGGGCCTGGCCGACCTGATCGAGGAGCGAGCCGCCGTTCATGCTCGACACGCCCCAGGCCGCCCGGTCGTCGTAGTCGGTGTCCAGCAGGCTCAGCGGTCGATACAGGCGGCGGTCGAAGGATGCCGCCCATTGCGCAGTCAATGCACGAGGTGACCCCTGCAGATCCGTGGTGCTGGCAATGCGGATCGTCAGGCCTTCTGCTGCCGCGGCGGCGTAATTCTCCTCGATCCATTTGGAGAAGCCGCGGACCGCGATCGTCGTGGCGCCAGCCGGCGTCGACGTATTCGGCGGACCGCCGGAAAAATTGAGCGCACCGAAGATGCCGCCGAAATAACCGCGCTGATTGGTCACGAAGCCGGCGACGAACACGACGGACATCTGACCCTGCGCTTCGACGTGGACATTGATCGTCCAGTAACCGCTCCGGTTATACTCGACCAGTGCATGCGTGCAGGTAAGACTCGGAGACGTGAGCGGCAGGAGGGGCGGCACGAACGCGACGACGTTGTCGTCGATCGTCCGCCTGAGCCCCACGCCTCCATTGCCGAGGGGGCGGACCAGGAACGGCTGCTCGAGGAACGCCTGCCTGCCGTTCAACGGGGCCAAGGCGGTCTGAAGCCGGCGCAGCCTCGACGCCGCACGCTTGACTGGGTCCATCCGGCCTCCTGGTGAGCGTCCCGAGCTCCGGTACCCGGCCGGAATCTACGACACCAAACTGATCGGCGCCCTCTCGATCTCGGCGCCTGCCGGATTTCCCGTTCAGGAGTGAGGCCACCATGGGCATCAGCGCGCGCGCCGGACTGGCGTCCCGAGTTCCACCGGGGAGCGTCACCAGCTTTCGATCGATTGTCGATGGGTTGCACCTCAGCGTTCCGGTCGCCCTGGGTGATGTCGTCACCGTCCTGGAGCCGGTCACGCTCGATTTTCCGCTGAACGCCGGGACCTGCTCGGGTTCGTGCAGAGTCGAGCTGTCCAATGATGGCCAGGTCCATTACACCGGACATGTGCACGACAGCGGCGCCCTGTCGGCCTCGTTTGTGGCGATCGTCAATTTTCCCACGCTGACCGCGCAGACCAACTATTCCCCGGCTGACTCGGCACTCGTTGGCGCCCTGGGCCCTGTGGTCATTCCGCACAGGGGTCACGTCGGAGGGACATTGTCGTTCGACTCCCGCGACGAGGACTGGGACAAATCGGTGCGCCATACCCATCTCGCCGAGCACTGGGCCGGCGTCAAGCTAGCGGTACCATCGGCCAGGGCCGACTTCGGAACCGACTCCGGGGCATTGGAGATGCTCGATGGACTCGCCAACCTGGGTGGGACCTTCGTTTTCAGTCTGTAAGAGGAAACGCGGAAGCCGGTTCCTTCAACCTGATCAGGCCGCGCAGGGTGCTGTCCGGGGCCTACGCTGCGACCTCGACCACCGTGGCGTATGAATGCGACGTGGGCGGCAGCTCGCCGTGAGCCCGCATGCCCTCGAGATGGAATTCAATAGCGGCCTGCATCTCCTGCTCGACCTCGGCCCGAGTGGTGCCGGTGGCTATGCAGCCCGGAAGGTCAGGAGCGTAGGCCGAGTACCCTGTGCCGGTTTGTTCGACAATGATGAGGACTTTCATCGCTTCAACCCCGCCTGTTTCAGAATGCTGTTTAGCGTTCCCGGAGCTACCTCGTCGCCCGGCTTCCCCGGTACGGTCACGGTTCCCGGCTTGCTTGGATGCCTGAATTGTCGGTGGCTTCCCTGAGTCCGGTCAAGATACCACCCGTCCTCGTGAAGCCGGCGCAGAATATCTCGTATCTTCGGCGGCATCCTCGAATGCTGCCGATGACGAAGCCGACCTGGATAATCCGTTTCACGCGTTACTCATTCAGGGAGCGCGTGAAAGCAGTCTCATCCCGAGGGGGGCCCGAAGTCGCCGGAGGCGGGGTAGCTTCTGGCATGGGCGCCGCCGACCCTACCGAGCTCCTCGCCGCACCGCGCGGCTCTCCTTGAACGACAAGGATCCTACCCCGTCAGCAACGAAACTCACTCACCCGATCACCCCACACCGACGGCGACAAGCATTTAGGCACCTGATGCAGTAGCACGGTTACTTGAAGCCCGCCGCTCCGGGCCAGTCTCCCCGGATGAAGACAACGCGGTATTTCGAGCAAGTCGTGCTTCGCCGGCGTCCGTATCTCCGGCAAGACTGGATAGAGTCTGTGTTGCGATCTCCAGAGCACCTCAATGTTCAATGGGACGGACGGGTCAGGCGGTGGGGCTATATTCGAGAACTGGGACGATACCTGCGAGTAGTGACGCTTGAGGACGGTGAGACGGTTCATAACGCGTTTCCAGACCGGCGATTCGAGGTGCCGCTGCGATGAAACTCAACTATTTCCCTGAAACAGATTCGCTCTACATCGAGCTGGCGGATCGTCCGGGCGCGGACGCCGAGGAAATCCGTCCAGGCATCGTTCTGGATCTGGATGCGGCTGGAGCGGTTGTCGGAATCGATATCGAGAGGGCCAGCGAACTGCTCGACCTGTCGCGGGTCGTCACCACCAACTTGCCGTACGGGTCGAGCTAGCTGCATCCCGCCGCGGCGGGGGCCGGGCCGGCGTCCACCAGGGCCTTGTTGAACGGATCGACCCGAAGGTTCATACCCTCGAGCGATCTGGCCCCGAGGAGGATCAGGTCGCCCGGCTCACCGAACACGATTTCGTCCACGGTCGAGGTTCCGGCGAGATAGATGCCGGCCCACCCTGCCCAGCGCTCCACGATGGATCCATCCGCCTGCAGGAAACGCCAAGGTTGCGACGCTCGATGCCAAGGGATTCCAGAACAGCAGCGGGAATCCATGACAATTCCGCGCCGGTATCGACCAGGACGCTCGGTACTGTCGTGCGAACGCCGGGGCGTGCGGGATTCTCCAGCTCGATGTCAATTCGGAAGGTGCCCATCTCGGTCGGCATGATAACGCCTCGATCCGGTCCGGCTGGTACCATAATCTGGCGCGGAGAATCGGAATGGTGCGACGGCACGTGAGCCGTCAGCTTCCCTTCGGATTTGCGATATGCCCGACGAACAGCGCCGATCCGCTCCGCTCGTCCCGGAGCAGAAAGAGAAAGGGCCGGTTCACCAGAAACTGAATGGGCGGCGGCTTTTGCCGGACCCCGGTCGGCACAATCAGGTCGAGCGCGGTGACCGCAGCGGCCACGGCGCCTTCCTCATCGAGGTCGAGGGTGACTCGCTGCGATGCCCTTCCGATCGAGGCATTCTCCTCACCTTGGAGAACGAACATCTTGCTGAAGTCCGCCCGATCTGGGTCGAAGGCGGTCGCCATCCCCATGGCGCTGAGCGGTGACGCGAGATCGAGCGTGTCCTCGAGGTGCAACCGGGGAAGTTGAAGGTGAACCTTGCGTTGGCCGTTCACCGCATCGGGCAAACGCCACCCGCCGGAATTCACCTCGGAAAGTAGTTGCGAGGTCGATACCCCGGAGTCGGGAAGGATTACATAGAGCGCGGTGAGGCCGGCCCGAAACGGCAGCCTGACCGATTGGTAGAGTGCCTCGCGGCGGTGTGCCAACACCGTCGTCAGGTCCATCGTAGGGATCTCCACCTTTCTGCCGTCTCCGGTGAGGAAGGGCCGGTCCCTGGTCGCCACCGTGTCGAAGGGCATCAGCCAGGCGGCCTTGATGTAAACCGCATTGGTGATGACGAGCTTGACCGCGCTGTCGAGTGGCGCAGAGAAGACCCGCGAGATCTTTCCGCTGGTCATACTGTCGGCCCATTGGTTGATTCGCTCGATGCCTACCTGCCGGTATAGAGGAGTCGTCCGGAATGCTCCCGGGTAAAGCGCCGATATCCTGGAGGTGAAGGCCGGTTGCACCCTGGCGCTCGAGTCCACCCACAAAGCGTTGGCAACTCGGAGGGTAACGTCGGTCCGGCGGCCCAGGCGATCGATGAATCGGGAATTGACGGCGGCCAGACTGTCCCCGCTCCACTCGGTCGCTCCAAGAGCGCTGGCGATCCCATTCGCGGTCGAGCCGGCGGCGCCCAGCAGTGCGATAGCCAGCGCCTGACCGCCGCTCAAGGGAGAAACTATGGTGTTGGCATCGGCCGTCCGGCTCCCGACGAGATGTGCGAGGAGCCTGGTACCGAAGGATTCGTACGTGAAGCCGGACGCTTCCGTCCGCATCAGACCCTCGGCCATGCTGTCGATGGTGCCGGCGTTCCCTGCGGCTTTGAGATGACTTTCCAGACGTGTTCGGTAACCGTCAACAAGCTGGATATCGACTCGAGTACGCCGACCGTCGCCGACCGTAACCGTCGTGTCCCGGGCGTCCCATCCAATCGCCATGAATCGCACCGCCACCCTGCCGGCCGGCAGACCGTCGAGCGTGTAACGCCCCAGCGAATCCGTCTTGGTTCGTTTCGCTCCTGCGCGGGCCATCGCGTCTCGGATGGGTAGCCCGTCCCCATCGGTGACTCTGCCCTCAATTCCGCCCGGCACCGCCTGGATCGGATTAGCCGTGGCGGGCACTCCCATGCAGACAAGGCCGAGGAGGATAAGCTGGTATCGCACAGGAGCTCCGTCGTGGAGGTTGGTGGGTCTGGGTGCAAGGGAGATGCCGCGACCCGTGCGATGTGGCACAAGTGGTTAGGTCAGGATTCCTTTTGGAGTTGTGTCGAAGTGACCTTCGTGTTCAGTCTCTAAGCGGAAACGCGGAGGCCGGTTCCTTCAACCACCTCAGGCCGCGTACCCCGTAATCACCGGGCCCGCCGGAATGAGTTCCTTCCGCACCGGATCGACCTTGAGATTGAGCCCCTCGAGCGAGTGCACGCCCAGGAGTACCAGATCCCCGGGCTCCGCGAAGACCACGAGATCGGGGGCCTCGGCGCCGGCAGCCTGCACCAGCGCATACCCGATTTTCCGCTCCAGTCGCCTGCCATCGGCGACGATGAAGGCCTGAGTCCGGCGAGGCACGATGCCCGCGGCTTCCAGC
>Ga0070699_100000415_pt1 | contig 40941 bp, 34 predicted proteins | sample KBSK1503metaG_FD_65473 | JGI IMG/M metagenome (GOLD analysis project Ga0070699, IMG submission 65473) | Corn, switchgrass and miscanthus rhizosphere microbial communities from Kellogg Biological Station, Michigan, USA - KBS K1-50-3 metaG | ecosystem: Host-associated > Plants > Roots >... | reverse complement strand
GCAAATGACTTGCCCACGCCTGTTCCAGCTTCCACCATGAGGTGACTGCCAAACGAGAGTGCGTCTGTTACCGCGCGCATCATCGCGACTTGTTCAGGTCTCTGTTCAAATGAACCAAAATATTGTGAGAACGGTCCACCATATTCAAGAATAGATGCAACCTCATCTGTGTTGAGTGGAACTGGCTCCTCCGGGTTCATCAACGGCGGATGTTTGCCATCGTCGAAGAACGCAAGGTTATCCTTCTTCTTGACTTTCTTGGCCTGTACGCCTTCCTTGGCTTTTGCACGCAGCACTTCCTGAAACGTCCAATTCGCGTCCCAAATTAAAGGCTCACTCAGGCGGACAATCTCCGCAACTAATTCGAGCGGCAGTTCACGCGCCATCTCAAACAACTTGTTGAACGCTGCCATCGTAACTTTGGCATCGTCTGTTGCCCGGTGGGTAGCAGGTAGCAGAATCCCCAGTTGTTTACCCAGTGATCCAAGATTATAGCGACTAGCCATCGGCATCAACACGGCTGCGAGTTCATAGGTATCAATGACTTCGTTGTAATGTAGAATGCCTGCCTGCTTTTGCAGAAAGCCCAAATCAAAGCGGACGTTATGTCCCACGACGGGCGTATCACCGACGAATGCTTCGAGATCTTGTATGATATCTCGCAAACGTGGGGCGTTCCGCACCTCTGCATCGCTGATACCTGTCAGCCCTGTGATAAATTCTGGAATGTGCCTGCCGGGGTTGATAACGGTTGACCACTCGTCTTCGACGCGATGCCCCTTAAACTTTACCGCTCCAATTTCAATGATCGCGTCGCGCTCATCACTCAGACCGGTGGTTTCAATATCTATGGCTACGATTGATTGCATATTACACGTACTTCGCTGAGCTTTCATATAAATGTGCCATGCTCAACGCGGTTCTCTTTTCAAAAGGGGATATTGTTTCCTGCTTGCAGAAGTAGAACAAGTGTATCATAAATATGTAGGGGCACGATATATCGTGCCCCTACAGTCATTCGGGAAGTGCAGCCTTCACGGCCGCGAGTTGCGTTGAGTTGATCGGTTTTTCCTTGGCCTTTTGCCGTATGAAATCCTTAAGTTGTTTGATTTTCATTGCTATTTGTGGTGCGTCTTCGGCTTGGATTTCCACGGTGTCATTCATAAAGATCAAAGCTGCCTGGACTGTAGGGATCTCGTTTTCGTCGAGACTCTTTGCTAGATGCTTTCTAACTGCAAGGATTTCACTTTCGGCTTCCAAATCTGGCCTTCCAATCCCTTCCTGCCCGAAGATGCTCATATAAGATTGTAGAAAACCACCATTGCCCACGCGCCAGCGATTCTTAGTGTAAGTGACAACTCCACGCTGGCGATAGGGGATAAGTGCCCAAATGCCTGAAGGTCCTATCAACAAATGCGAAGCAGGTGCTGTGAAGTGGTAGATCGTATAATCGCCGGGTAGGCCTTTCAGCCCCGCGTCAAATTGCTCATCCGGTCGTGGGCTGCGTCCCCAACGATTGCCCATATACATGCCGATCTGCGTGAGAACAAATCCAGAGACCAGCGCAATGAGGGAATATGTAAATAATTTCGGGTTGGCGGGGTTGGTGAAAGAGAGATACATCCCGCCGCCAAGCACAATTAGGGCCGCAATACTTGTCCATTGACCGATGCGGCTGTTGCGTTTAATCAGTTTTTCGTTTTTGATGATTTTCATAAGTTCCTCGCTGGTTGAGTAGGACAAGTGATTTTCTTGCCCGTATCGAAATCAGCTATTTTATATTTAGGTTTTATTTATGGTCTCGATACGCCCCAACGAACACGGGGCTACTCGACCATCTGTTTGCCTATTTCTTCAAACTTTCCTCAATTGCATTTTTCATTGCCTCGAGCACTTTCGCCTCAGCCGCTTCCTTTGCCACGCGCACGGCGCTCTTAATGGCCAGCGCATCCGAGCGGCCATGGCCAATGAATACCAATCCGTTCACGCCAAGCAACGGAGCTGCGCCCTCTTCAGAGGGGTCCAGCAACTTGCGCACTTTTCCCAGTGCTGGGCGGACAAGCGCGCCCCCCAACAAAGCCAGCGGACCGCCACCCTTGATCGATTCGCGTATCTTTTCAATGATCAACTTGGCCACCGCCTCCGTGGATTTCAACAGGACATTCCCGGTGAATCCGTCGGTTACCGCTACATCCACGTGCCCGTTGAAAATTTCCTTGCCTTCCACGTTCCCAATGAAATTCAGTTTTGCCTTCGAAAGCAGTGGAAAAGCCTCCTTCACAAGTTCACTGCCTTTCCCTGCTTCCTCACCATTGGAGATCAGACCCACACGTGGGTTTTTCACACCACGCACACGTTCAGAATAGACACTACCCATAATGCCAAATTGCAAAAGATTTTCCGGTTTGCAATCAGGGTTTGCGCCAATATCCAGAATGATGCACATCCCTGTCGCTGTGGGGAAGGGAGGTGCCAGTGCGGGCCTGTCCACACCGCGCAGGCGACCCAGCCTGAACAGCGCGGTGACCATGGCAGCCCCTGTATTGCCTGCCGTTACGAACGCGTCTGCTTCGCCGTTCTTCACCATGTCATAGCCTACTGCCATCGAATTCTGTGCTTCCTTGTGACGGGCCTTCATCACTAGGTCTTCGCCTTTGTCGTGCATGGTCAGCATGTCAGGGGCGTGGACCACGCGAATGGGCAGACCCGTTGCATTGGCAGAGTCAAGCAGTGGCTGAATCTTTGAGGCGTCGCCAGTCAAAATAACTTCCACTCCATATTCACGCGCTGCCATCACAGCGCCTTCCACATCTGGCTTTGGGTAATTGTCACTGCCCATTGCATCCACAACAATTCGAGTCATAACTGCTCCTGTCAATTTTTTTCTGCGAGCGTGAAAAAGAATGTCGCGCCTTTTCCCAACTCTGATTCTACCCAGATTCTTCCGTCGTGTACTTCGATGATCCGTTTGACCACTGCCAACCCAATCCCGGTCCCTTCAGAAGATGGGTCAAGTTTATCAAATAAACCAAACACTTTTTTATGATATTCGGGCGCGATGCCCATGCCGTTATCTCTTACAAAAAAAGTTTTTCGGTTGTTTATCAGTTGCATGCCGATCTCGATCAGCGGCCGTTCCTGTTTGCCCATGAACTTGGTGGCGTTGACAATTAGATTCTGCAAAACTTCCACCATGCGGATGCGATCCACAAGCACAACGGGCAGATCCGCTTCCACCTTCGTCTGAACCTGGCGCGCTGTCAATTCGCCTTCTACCATCTCAAGCGCTTCGCCTACCAGGTCGCCAAATGGTATCTCGGTAGTGGGGTTTGCCAAACGTCCAATGCGGGAGAGCTCGAGCAGTTCATCCAGCAGACGACGCATTTTTAGCGTGGCTTCATGAATGCGCTTCAGTGAAGACTGGATTCTGCGTTCATCCCCTTTTTTGATATCTTCCCCAAGGAAACCGAGAAATCCTCCAATGGTCACCAGCGGACTCTTGAGGTCATGCGATACCGTGTAAGTGAAACGTTCGAGTTCAGCATTTTTTGCTTCGAGATCCACCACCATGGCCTCCCGTTCGCTTTCGATCTGCTTTCTTTCATCCAATTCCTTTTGCAGAGCGTCAAACAAACGTGCATTCTGGATGGCGATCGCAACTTCCTGCGCAACTGCTTCCATCAAAGTGAAATCGCGCCGGGTAAATTTCTTATTGCGTTTCCTGTTATACAAAGCCAATACGCCCAACCGTTTCCTGCCGCTGGAAATGGGAAAACCCATAAAGGCGTGCAGCCCTGAGGCTGACCATTCAGGCAAAGCCTTGGAATGTTCAGCATATTCATCTACAATAATTGGTTCACCGATTTCATACGTGGCCCAAGTCAGCCCCTGCCCTTTGGGAAGAGTAGCGGCAAGTTTGGGGTCTTCGTTATAGTTGTAGACGTTGGTCATCTTTGAGCCATCATCTGACATAATGCTAACCGCTGCTGTATCTGCCCCAACCAGATCAACACTTAACTTGGCAACCTTCTCCAGAATATTTGGTAAATCCAGAGTGCTGGAAAGGGCGTGTGCAAATTCATTGATGTGTTGCTCACGTCGCAAATTTTCAGCACGTTCCGCATACAAACTGGATCTGCGAATGGCAACATTGATCTGCTCACTAACTGCGATCATCAATCGCAGGTCATCCTCATTGAGTGGTTGCTCCAGAGAACTTTCCACATTTAATCCCCCTATGATCTCATCTCCGTCAAAAAGTGGAACACAGGCCTCTGACATTATATTTTGATCGGCGCGCAGAAAATCCGGGTCTAATGAAACATCCTTGATCAACACAGGTTGTCCACTCCGCACTACACGGCCCAGTACCCCCTCCCAGGGCGAAACCTGCTCGATCACACTTAAACTTTCATATCCTGTCTGATGTTGGAGCTTCAGGAGCCCATTTTTGAGAATATACACACTGACGAAGGTATACCCAAAGATCTTGGCGATACTTTCCACTACTGTATGAAGCAGATCTGAGAGACTAAGCTCACGCGAAATTGCGGCCTGTATCTCGCTGAGCAGGGATAGCTCCCGGGCTTGCCGTTCAGCGGTAAGGAAAAGTGTGTGATATTTCCCTTCACTGTCTTTTAGATCAAGTTCCGCCTGCTTTCGCAATGTGATATCCGTGAGGATGCCTTGTACTACATATTGTTGATTATCTGATATTGAAACATTCAGGCTTTCATCATGAATCCATAAAAGACTCCCATTCCTGGTATACATACGATAATCCATATCAACTTTGGAGCCTGCTGCAAGAGCTTTGGTTTCTTCGTTAATGACAGCCTCACGGTCATCTGGATGGATTTGTTGAAACCAAAGGTTGGGGTCAGCCATCCATTCTTCTGGAGTAAAGCCCAGCAGCGATTCAATTTGCGGGCTGACGAAGAACCAGCGCCCCGCTGGTCCGCTTTCGGAACTATAAATGACTACCGGAACATGTTCCACCAATTCACGATATTTTGCCTCTGCGGCTCGCAGTTGCTCTTCAAATCTGCGGCGTTCTGCAATTTCCTGTTGAGCCTCTGAATACAGCCGCGAATTTTCAATGGCAATCGAGACCTGATTGGCAATGCCCACCAACAACTCCAAATCCTCGTTCTTATAGGCATTTAGCGTATAGCTTTGAGTTGAAATGACACCTATAACCTGCTCTCCACTCTTCAGCGGCGCAATTAGTAAGGACGCGGACTTTCGAGTCACATCGCCAAACATCCCGTTTTTCTCTATTTGATGAGCAGCCAGTTCTTCTGGAGTTCGGTTTGTCAGGCCTGCGCCTCTTCCGCGTAATAAGTGATACAGGTAACTTTCCGTGGCAACCTGCTCAGGCTCAGGGTAATAACGTATGCCAGCATCATAGCTGATAGGATAGGAGACCATATCGCTTTCCAGGTGATATAGCCCTACGTAAAATGCATCTACCTTCAAATTCTGTTTCACTTGTTCATAAATCACATCCAGTAGGCTGGGTAAGTCTCTTAACTCCGACACAGCGCGCCCCACTTTATTCAAAATAGAGAGGTATAGGGCGTTTTGTTGTGTTTCCTCTAACAGGCGCGTGTTTTGAATGGCAACCGCAACCTGGTTGGCAATGCCATAAAGTAAGTCAAGGTCTTCTTGGGTATAGGCGTTGGGTGTATAACTTTGAACTGATATGACGCCCATAACCTCGCCTGCAAATATCATGGGCGCAAACATGAGGGATGTGGTGGTCCGGCCAGGATTGCCCACAATGATTCGGGGAGATAAACTTGTTTGATCAGTATCGGCCCACTGATTGATTAGAAGCGGAGCGCGATTCAAAATCGTCTGGCCTGAAAATGTAGCTTGTGTGACTGCTTTTACAGGCTGCTCCCAACGCTGACCTTCGTCATACATGATGGGAAAGTTCAATTCATTTTTTGCAGCATCGTATAAGCCAATAAAGAACAGGTTCACCGGCAGAGTCTTTTCAATTTGTTCGTAAACCGTTTGCATTAAGGTGGGTAGGTCGCTGAGGGCGGATATCTCCCTGCCAATTTCATTCAAGATTACCAGTCTTTGTGCCTGTTTATTTGCTTCTTCAAATAAACGGGCATTTTCGATCGCGACAGTCACCTGTTGAGCCATTGCTGTGAGGACGGAGATATGTTCAGTGTTGTAGGCCAACTGTTCATAACTTTGAACAGACAATGCGCCAATTCTGCGCGGTCCTGCCTGCAAGGGGACAATAACGATCGAAGCTGCGACATGCTTGGGGTCACCCAGGCGGTTCTGAGAATTTCTGGCTTGCTCGATTTCCTCAGGTGATCGGTTCCAAAGCAAGGGTTGGCTGGTTTCAATGACGCGTGCCACCTTGGGCGTTTGCTGAATGCTCTTGGCTGGCTCTTCCCAAAACTTCCCGCCGTCATACAAAACAGGAAAGGACACGGTTTGAGAATTTTCGTCATATAGCGCTATGAAGAAGACATTCAGTTTTATATAACTACTCACCTGCTCAAAAATCAAATGCAAAATGCTATTCAGGCTTTGCAGGTTTGAGATGGCACTATTGACATGGTTGACCATCATTAATTCATTGGCACGTCGATGGGCCTGCTCTGCAAACTTATTTCTTTTGAACACTTCCCGACTCAATAATTCCTGGCTTTCGATCAGCTGCCGTCGTCGATCCTTTTCCATTTGGTTGCGCTGGACCATCACAATGATCAGAATCGCCGAGGTTACGCTGTAAAATCCTATCGCCCCGCCAATATCGCCGAAACTTAATTCGGGCCGAATAAATGGAAGGGCGAGGATGGCTGCCATGTTAATTGCATAAATGACCACTGTTGTAAGGATCGAATAGATCAAACTGCTTAGAAGTAGAGGAATGATCATCCAGGAAAATGCTACGAAGATTCGATTCGGTTCCGGTGTAGGTGAAGTTATTGCCACCTCGTAGGATGGAATTGACAAAGCGAATATAAGAATGATGGTTGCCAGCCTAAACCACCGTGTGCGCGCCAGGAAATATCCGATAAGCAACAGGATGAATGAAACAAGTGACTTATCCCCCTCACTGGCCTGTTCAATCCCAATAGCGATAACAGAAACAAGTGTAAACGCGGCTATCACGCTGGCTCGCCTGTAATCTTCCACCTGGGGTAGGGAGTCAAATGGTCCGGTTAGCACCCTCCAGATTTGTTTTGTAAGTCCAACTAAAAGGTTGATAAAAGATTTCAAAGCCAATCTATCCATTAATCCTGGGAGGGTGCGACAAAGTGAATTTAAAAGTCGAACCGTTTCTTTCTTCTGATTCTACCCAGATTTTACCGTGATGGACTTCGATAATCTTTTTTACGAGCCCGAGCCCAATGCCAGTGCCATCGGTTTTCGGATCCAGTTTGTTGAATAGCCCAAAGATGTATTCATGGTGTTCAGTGGCAATACCGATCCCATTATCGCTGACCAGGAAAATATGCTCACCGTTCAGCTCTTCGAACCCAATCCTGATTCGGGGTTGCGATTGATTCCCCATGTATTTGACGGCATTGGCGATCAGATTTTGCATGACCTGGACAATACGAGCGCGGTCGACGTAGACGAAGGGAAAGATCGCGTCGATCTCCACCTGAACCTGTTCCGCCTTAAGCAGTCCGTCTGCTGCCTTGAGCGCATCCTGCACAATTCCATCAAAAGCCACATGCGTAGGCGGATTAGTGATACGCCCTACTCGTGAGAGATCCAGCAATTCATCCACAAATTTCCCCATCATCTTTGCGGCCTCATTGATTTGGGTCAGGTCTTTTTCAACTCGCTCAACATTTCCGGACCTGACATCCTTTTCCAGGTAACCTAAAAAGCCAGCAATGGTAATCAAGGGCGTCTTCAGGTCATGTGAAACTCGTATGGCAAACCGATCCAATTCCTGGTTTTTTAACTGCAGTTGGTGGATCAGTTTTTCCCGTTCTGTTTCAGCACTCTCGCGCCTCTCTATTTCTTTTTCCGCCTGTTGCAGATTTTGGTACACATTCTTGATCAACCGGTAGACCGAATTGCCTGCAATCAAAATAATGATGCTAACAACGAAGAAATCCTGAGGGTCCCCGGGCGTGACTGGTTCGGTGTGATACCAGCCCAGATAATCTCCAAAAACCAGCCAGCCGCTGCACAATATAATAAAGAAAGCCAGATACATCACAATTCTGCCTCTCAAAATCAGCCCTGCCACGATCAGGATTACCGGGTAACCCAGTATCCCAATATCATGAATACCTTTTCCGAGAGTCGCGAGACCGGTGATCATTAAGATGAGAGTCACTGCCAGAATGGTGCTGGGAACTGTAACGGCCCCCTTATTTAATGACTGAATGGAAAGAAGAATTGGAATAACGCCGATGCTGGCAATGAAAGCTTCCATATAATGACCAGCTAACAGAGACGTAACAATCAAAGTCAAAAAAAGAGAAAGCGACGCTACCGCCACCCAACGCATGGTACTCGTGATCTCTGTTTTGTCTCCCTGAGGATATCTTCTCAACGCAACGGATACTGGTTCTTGGTAGACCGGCCGGTTTTTCATGTTATTCCTTGCAGTTGAAGCGAATGTACCAGGATGAGTAAGACCATCATGCCGTTTTGCTAAGAATCTGCCAGATTCTCAAGCACAGCCCTGCCAAATGTACCTTGCTTGACAACATGATGAACACGATTATAATACGCCGTGCTCTGCTCAAGCGCTGGTGCTGGAATTGGCAGACAGGCATGGTTGAGGGCCATGTGTCGCAAGACGTGGAGGTTCAAGTCCTCTCCAGCGCATATCAACCCAGTAAAAATCCCCGAAGTATTTCGGGGATTTTTTGATTCAGATAATATTCGTTTGCCGTTAGTTTTCGATAACCAGGCTGCAACAAGTTACTGCACCTTCTGCCTTGGCAAGTTCGTCCACCACAACCGGTTTGATCTTATATCCTCGAGAGGTAAGTTTTTCTCCAGTTTTGGGAAATGCCACAGGGAAAATGATCGAATCTCCCATCGGCAGACAATTAGCGGCGAAAGGTTCTGATTCGTCCACATCAATCAAGTCGAAGCCTTCAAAGTTTTCCACGTCCACCCATTTACGATTGATGAGCAGAGTCTTGTCATCCACGCGCGTGACAGCGGTTTTGAGATGTAAACAGTCATGCATCTCCACACCGTGAGTCTTGTAACCATATTTCCCCAGCAACTGATTCATTTGATTCACCGCGTTCATATTACTGCGTGTGGATAAACCCACGTAAATATTCTTTCCAAGTACCAGCACATCACCTCCATCGAGGGTGCCTGGCGACTCGATGGAGACAAGCTCACGATAGGGTCTTAAAGCCTGGATGATGGATTCAATTTCAGGTTTACGCGAATCAGCTCCCGGCCTGGTGATGAGCGCCACATCAGGCAGGACAATGGCAGTATCTTCCACGAAGACCGAGTCCGGGAAATCTGCTTCGGCAGGCAATTCCAGCACTGCGTAGCCAAGTTCTTTGATGGCTTGAACATAACCATAATGTTGGGCTTGAGCCACACTTACGTCAATGGGGGTACGGTCAATGTGCGTGATCTCGCATTCATTGAAGCGTGGGCTAATATCGCGTGTAATGGCAAGCCGCATTATTGTTCCCCTGTGCGATAGCGATCGATCAAAGCCTTGGTGCGCGGGTCTTTGGGGTTCTTGAATAATTCATCTGGTTTAGAGTCTTCAATCAACTCGCCCTCAGACATGACGATCACGCGGTCGGCTACTTCGCGCGCAAAACCCATCTCGTGGGTGACAACCAGCATGGTCATGCCATCCAGTGCAACCTTTTTCATCACGTTGAGTACTTCGCCGATTAGCTCGGGGTCGAGGGCAGAGGTAGGTTCATCGAAGAGCATCACGCGTGGTTGCATGGTAAGCGCCCGTGCAATGGCGACCCGTTGTTTTTGCCCGCCAGAGAGACGCAGCGGATATTCGTCCTTTTTAAAGAGCATGCCCACGCTATTCAGATTTTCCTCGGCGAGTGCAATGGCCTGCTTGCGATCCGTATTTTTGACAATGACTGGACCCTCGATCACATTTTCAAGTACCGTCATATGTGGGAATAAATTGAACTCCTGAAACACCATACCGGTTTTCAGCCGCAGATCATGAATCAACTGGCGTTGTTCCTTGCCTCTTCCGCCGCTATCCACACGCAAGCCATCCACTTCAATACTGCCATGGGAAGGTTCTTCCAGAAAGTTAATACAACGGAGCAAAGTGCTTTTGCCTGATCCACTACGCCCGATCAAACACACTACTTCACGTGGTTGAACATCCAGCGAGATATTCTTGATCACATGCAGGTGGCCAAAATATTTATCAAGATTGGAGACGCTGACAATGGCAGTCATGTTAACGATCTCCCCTGCCGAGGCGGGCTTCCAAACGACTCTGGAAGAATGTGAGGATCAACGTCATACCCCAGTAAAAAATAGCCGCAACGATGAGTGCTTCAAGGTTGTTGAACTGAGCGCGTCCAACGCGGGTAGCACGCCACATGACTTCATGCACAAATCCGGTTGCTGAAACCAGGGCCGAGTCTTTCGTCATGGAGATAAAATCATTACCCATGGGTGGTATCGCAAAGCGCAAGGCCTGGGGCAAAATAACGCGGCGCATGGTTTGCAAGGGGGTCATGCCTAATGCAGCCGCGGCTTCACGCTGACCCTTGCTGACAGACGAGATGCCAGCGCGAAAGGTCTCGCTCATATAAGCACCATAGTTTAATCCGAGTGGCAAAATTCCAGACCAGATTGCCGGAAACACAATTCCAAGTTGGGGAAGAGCCAGATAAAAGAAGAAGATTTGAAGGAATAATGGCGTACCACGAATCATTGAAACATAGAAAGTACTAAGTGCATAAATGGGAGGAAAGGTGGATAGCCGTCCCAGCGCTGCAAGTAGAGCTAAAACAATGGCCATTATGATGGATACCACAGAGATAAAAAGAGTTTGCCAGACGCCACCTGCAATAAATAAGGCATTTTTACGAATAAATTCTGTGTCGAGTTCAATAGGCCCACTGAAGATATAAATGAGCAGCCCCAGTAATACCACCCAGGAAATTGTTACATAGGTCCTGAAAAGGCGCACCTTGCGCTGCTGGGCGTCAAACAATAATTCTGCCTGTGATTTTTGTGTCTGGACCATGATATGCACCTGTTCTATAAGAATATGGGAAGCGACATATTCATGTCGCTTCCCTCGGCAGTGTAAGGAACTATTTGGGCGCCTGAGTCAGATCAACGCCTTCGAACCATTTCTTGGAAAGGTCAGAGAGTCGGCCATCGGCGTGCATGGCATTGAAGAGTTTGTCCACTTCTGCGCGCAAGGTGTCAGTAGGCAGGCTGGAAGTTTTGTCGAATGCCGCGGCCAGATCTTCTGAGAAGACCGCACTACCTACTTTGACAACTGGCAGGCCAGCGGCAATGTTGGCATCCACCACGGTGCCGGAAGTGGCATAAGCGACGAAATCTTCACGACCAGCTACGAGAGCATCAGCACAGAATTGATCAGTTTCGAGCGGGATAACGGTAATATCAGCGGGGGGCTGGGCATAAATGGAAAAGGCAGGCAAACCAAGGTCGCCACCGCTGAGCCAGGTTTCGTAGGTGGTTGAAACACCAGCACAGATGGCTTTGCCAGCGAGTTGATCGAGGGAGGTGATGCCTGAGTCAGCCAGCACCGCGATTACTGCGGGAGTGTAGTAATAAGGAACGCTGAAGTCCAGTACTTTTTGCCGTTCGGTGGTCACTGTCATGGAGCCAACGCTTACATCCCATTTATCGGCCCAGGAGCCGGCCGTGATGGTATCCCAACCGGGGGTGGCAAAACAGGTTTCCACACCGAGTGCATCGCCAATCGCGATGGCAGCATCCACATCGAAGCCCTGCATTTCGGCGGTAGTGAGGGCATCAGAAGGGCACTTGGTATCCGATGGGCGGGTGCCTTCGGTGTTAAGGAAGGACTGCGGCGCATAGTTTGGGTCGGTCGATACCACAATATAGCCGCGTTGCTTAATGGCGCCCAGCAGGTCACTGGCCTGGGCCTGTCCGCCACCGCAAGCTGTAAGAGCCAGCGAGGCGAGAATCACGAGCACGAGCACTTTGTACAACTTGTTCATGAGATTTCTCCTCTTGAGGTTTTTATGAAAGTACGACTGAATTGGTTGGTTACTTATAGATTACCGCAATAACAGCCTCTCCTTTCGTCTAGAAAAACTCCTCCAAGCATAGACCATTTTAATCAATAATGCAAGATACTAGGGGAATTTTTCCCGAATTGACATGTTAAATTGATTGTCTGTTTCATAGGTCCAGTGTACCTGGTTAGGCGTTGACAAAGTTGCCATTAATTGACAGGCATGTTGACTCCTCTGCCGAAGCCTGAAATCGCTGAATGGTACAATCCCCTCACCCTAACCCCGGAGATTTGTATGCCTGCAATATTCCCAAGTGAAGAATGGTTGAAAGGCCTGGAAGCCAAAATCAATACAGATGAAAGATATGCCCGGATCGCCAAAAACTGGGAAGGCGACCTCTTTTTCTTCATTGAGCCGGAAGGGAATTTGAAGGAACGCCTCACGCTCTATCTGGATTTGTGGCATGGCGCCTGCCAAAAAGCAGAATACAACCCTCAGTCTGAATCTCATCCGAACCCAGCCTTTATCCTGACAGCCACCTACAATAACATCACTGACATTCTCTCTGGCACCATAAATCCGATAACTGCCATGATGACGGGCAAGTTGAAAGTCAAGGGGAGTATGGGCTACCTGCTGCGTAACATACCCACCGTTTTGGATTTTGTGCGGGTAACACAGGAAGTAACAAACGAAATTATGTAGATAGTGATCGACTGGCAGCTTTGAGAGTCTGAATGCCTTCCCTTTCAAATTGAACCGAAGAGGCCCTTGAAATGGATTGATTTATCGCAGTACATCTTCGAACGGACCGGAGAACCTTGTCCGCGGTGTGGTACCAGAATTGTTTACACACGCATTGGCGGACGCAACACCCACTATTGCCCTAATTGTCAACATTGATTTCCGTACCCACCAGTTGTGTGCATTATCCCGGCGCATTTCCGGGACGCTGTGCTAGGCGGCAATTTTACAGAAACTATTTTTGTTGCCATAGATTTTTCGGTGTTTCAATGCAGATGTCGGTATCTGCGTCTCTGAAAGTTTCATAAAAAGTTTTTTCATCCATTCCAGTAGCCTCTAGTAATGGCATTCGCTCAGGCAGATTCTGTGGAGAAAGAAATTTTTGTTTTGCATCTTGAAAAGACATTTTGTTTTTTTCTGGCGACCATAGGTATATAAATGGCGATGTTGCATATTTCAAGCAGTTTTGTAGCTTGCCATCCACTACAGCATCCTCCATTGAAGTTGCCACACCATATTCAATTAATATTCCTTTATCCATGTAGAACAGGTCATATGTAAAATTCCACTGACCTATTTCTTCTTGAGAAAAAGTTTGTATCCATACTTCTGATGGCTGACCATAATTTTCGAGAAACTTTGGTAAGTAGTAGTTAGGAGCTAAGTTGTAATTGTAAATGCGGATATATTCTACAATTCCATTCTTAATGGAATACCCATGGTTCATAAATGTGGCGTTACTATAGGGTGCAGGTAATGGAACCTGCACCCCGCCCGTTTCTCCAATATATAGCGCAAAACTTTCTAAAAAACTCCGCGCCTCTGCCCATGTCGTTTTACCAGGAGTAATACCCCACCAACATGGCAGTCTACAACCGGCATTGTTCTCTAGCAAATCTTGAACGAGCCGTTTTGATTCATCAGTTGTGAGGGTTGGTTCAGGGATCGTTTTGCTTTTTATGACGGAACAAGATGTTGACATAACTGTAATCAACAAAGCTAACACTGTCACAACTCTTTTCATTCAACACCTTATTAGATTATGCCACCTAACGGCTCGCGTTACTGGCGCTGGGGTGGGCGTGGACTTTGCTTGAGAGCAGTATAAACTCGAAGCCGAAAAAATGCTTAAATCGCGCAGACTCCCCAGCGTCGAGTGCATTATCCCGGTGCTACTCCGGGACGCTGTGTTAGCCCGCTTCTATCTGGGTGGGTTACTTGTTTCTTTGACATTCCCTTGTTAATTTTCTTACAACTTGGAATAGAACCTATTCTGTAAAGGATCGATGACCCTTGCAATGCCCAAAGATTGAGTAATTAATGGGAACATCTTTTCAGAAGAAGATTTCAAATCATCCAATGTTGCTGGTTCACCAACTAATTTGGTTCCAATATCAACAGTGATAATTTCCGTCTTTTTGAAAACATTGTGTTCAAAAACAAATTTCCTGACAAGTTTTCCGTCCTGATAGTATTCAAACTCGAATGAGTCGTCGATGTCACCAATCGAATTCCGAAAGACATCGTAACTTCTGCTCAATTCTTCCACTGCTTGGGCTGTTTTCGGGCTTTGCCAAAGTGTATATCGGGAGTCATCTGCAATATGTGTCCATTCTGTGTCGTTTGCAAAAACCACATGCGAACCCAGAGAAGACAACGGAGGAGATGCTTTGTGATAATCTCGTAATCCAAATAACTTCATAAAGTCTTCGTCAGAAAGTGTATTGTAACTTCGGATATAAATCATAAAAGGCGTATGTAAGAATCCCCATTTTAAAAATGGATAATAAGGGTGGTTATTATTTTTGCTACCATTATCATTAGACATTTTAGGTTTATCACTCAAGAGTTGTTTCTTCAGCGGGCTAACTTGGGGGTTAGACGGTCAAAAATTAAAATACAATAAGCAAATTATAGCCACCGGCCCTTTGTGGGTCAATCAAAAGCGGAGGATTTGATTTTCGTTAGAGCCCGAATCGAAAAATAGCGTCTCAGCCTCCCTTTGCAGTACAATTTTCTCCATAACTGGAGCATATATATGAAACTTGTAACTGTCTCACAAATGCAAGCAATCGAAAAAGAAGCCGATGCGGGCGGCCTCACGTATGATCAAATGATGGAAAATGCCGGGCACGGACTTGCCGATACTGTCCTTGAAATCTTTTCTGATGAAGAAAGCCTGGAGGTCGTTGGTTTGGTTGGCCCGGGCAATAACGGCGGCGATGCGCTCGTTGCACTCACCGCGTTGTTAAAGGAGGGCTGGCAGGCACGCGCTTATCTGGTCAAACGCAAAAAGGATGACCTTGTCAAAGGCTTTGTCGAAGCCGGTGGTGAAGTCCTTTCAGGCGATGCTGCTTTTGAAAAGCTGGCCGAATCCCTTGGGACGGCCGATGTTTTATTCGATGGCGTTCTGGGCACAGGTGTCAAATTACCCCTCAAAAAAGATGTAGCAGAACTGCTGGCTGAAGTCAACGATATTCTCGAAAGCATCGATGAAATCCCGCTGGTCGTCGCGGTGGATTGTCCCTCTGGCGTGGATTGCGATTCGGGCGAAGTGGCCGAAGAAACCATCCCTGCCGATATTACCGTTACGATGGCAGCCGTCAAGCAGGGTTTGGTGAAACTCCCGGCCTTCGAATACGTGGGCGAACTGCAAGTGGTGGATCTTGGTTTGCCCGATGATCTTGCTTCTTTCGATAGTGTGCAAACCGAAATCGCTGAGGAGGACTTGGTTGCGGGTTTGCTACCGGAACGTCCGCTCGACTCACACAAAGGGACGTATGGCACTGCGCTCATCGTGGCAGGGTCGCTCAATTACACAGGAGCAGCCGCACTCGCGGGGGAAGCGGCGTATCGCGCGGGCGCAGGGCTCGTCACATTGGCCATGCCAGCCTCTTTGCATGGCACCCTCGCCCATCAACTTCCCGAAGCCACCTGGGTCTTACTGCCGCATGAAATGGGCGCTATTTCAGAGGCCGCTGCCGATGTGCTCGTCAAAAAGTTGGAGCGTGCCACAGCCCTGTTGATTGGCCCGGGCCTGGGCACAGAAGACACAACCAAGCTTTTTGTTGAAAGCTTGATCAGCGGAAAAGGTACCCAGAAGAAAGCGATGGCGCGCATCGGTTTTCTGCATGAAGATAGTAAAGCCAGCGCAGAAAAAAACGGGATTTTGCCTCCCCTTGTGATTGATGCAGACGGACTGACCCTGCTTGCCAAAGTGAAGGACTGGCACAAAGCGCTTCCGACTCAAGTGATTCTGACTCCTCACCCCGGAGAAATGTCCACGCTGACAGGTCTTCCAAAGGAAGAGATTCAGGAGAACCGCCAGGAGATCGCCGGCAAGTACGCGAAGGAATGGGGTCATGTCGTTGTGCTGAAAGGCGCGTTCACCGTGATTGCCTCCCCTGATGGCCGCATGACTCTCATCCCAATTGCCTCGCCTGCCCTCGCCCGCGCTGGTACAGGTGACGTGCTTGCTGGTATCATCGTCGGCCTGCGCGCCCAGGGACTCGACGCCTACGATGCCGCAGTCGCCGGAGCATGGATCCACGCGCAAGCAGGCCTCTACGCCGCAGACGATTTGGGAACTGTTACCTCCGTCATGGCGAGTGATGTGCTAAATTCCATCTCCGATGTGATCAGCGATTTGGAGTAAACCTTATCCCCCAGGGCAAATTTAGCCACGGATTTCACAGGTTCTCACGGATTGATTTAAAAATCCGTATCAATTCGTGTAATCCGTGGCAAAGAGCAAGACGTATCCAAGCTGTCCATTAAAAAAGCGGAGCCTGATTTTCTCAGGCTCCGCTTTTTACTTCTGCTTGCTCATCAACCCTTCAAAAACGCTTCCAAAGACTCTTTGCTGATGCGATACGCATTGCCAAGTTTCTTCGCTTTCAAACTTCCATCCGCAATAGCCGCTTTCACATCCTCTTCCGACACTCTCAAAATATCAGCGGCTTCAGCCGGAGTCATGATGTCCGGAATGCCACCCGAAGGCTTGGAATTTCCTCCGCCTTGCTGTTGGTTCTGCATGCCACCCTGCAACGCCTGATTCATCACGTTGCCAATACCCATTCCGGCGCCGATGCCAGCCGTGAGCCCTGCGCCACCACTCGGATTGTTCGCGGCATCGCGCATGGCATCTGCGGCTTGTAACTGAGTATAGGTTGCCATATCGAGCATGCCCATATCGCGCAACTCCTGCGCCGATTTACTGGATGGCTTAAGATTGCCAATGTAAAACGTCTTGAGTGTGATACCAATGGCATCGAAATCATCCTGGGCCTTCGCACGCACAGCTGCACCGATCTCCTCTGTCAAACCAATTAGATCCACCACGCTCCTGGCGGCGGTAGTTTCACCGAGCACATCCTGCAACTTGGAAAGTAAAACAGACTTCAAACGTTCTTCAATATCCGAAGTGCGATAAGCGCCTTGCGCGCCCACAATTTGTGTAACGAACTGTTGCGGGTCCTTCACCTGAAAAGAAAATGTGCCAAAACCCTGCAATAAAGCCACACCCAGCCCCATCCCCGGGTTGCGGACGATGATTGGCTGCGGTGTGCCCCACTTTTCATTCGCGAATTCCTTCATCGAAACGAAATACACTTCCGCCGGGAAGGGCGTACGGTCATTGAATGCTTTACCGATGAAATCAATCAACTTCGGGATGTTGGCAGTGACAATCGTGTGACGCCCCGCCCGAAACACATCCAGCGCCTGCCCATCCCGGAAGAACACTGCCGCCTGCGATTCACGCACGATCACCTGCGAGCCAATCCGGTAATCGCCAATCCCGGTTTCAGGGAAGCGATGGACGATCTCATCCCGCATCTCATTGGGGTATTCAATAACGTCAAAAATTCTAGCCATGATTTTCTCCTTGTGAAGAACGTTCTTACGATTATAGTCTAATGAATATGCTGCTACAAGTCGAAGATGGCGCTTTGCGCCTATCCGTTTTTCTTATTTATCTACGCAAAAAGACGTTACAGGTTTTATAAACCGTGACGTCTCCCAACTCTACTCCTTCATCATCTTACCCGTCCCCTTGTTCCTCAACATCAAAATCTCGGCCATAATGCTCACTGCAATCTCCTCTGGTGTTTCGGCGTGGAGTTCCAGCCCCATCGGTGAATGGACTTTGGCAATCTGCTCCTCTGGCACACCTTTCTCCTTCAACGCCTTGACGGTTGTCAGCCACCTGCGTTTCGACCCGATGACGCCGATATACCCCGCCTCCGAGCCAAGCAGACTTGGCATCCCTGCCGCATCGATACCCGACCCGCGGCTTGTCACCACCAAATACGTCTGAGGCGTCACCTTGAGCTGATTGGGCAACTCTGCCATCAGCACCGGGTAATATGCATCCGCTCCCGGCACGGACTCAGGGTTACAAAACTCCGTGCGATCATCGCTGACGGCCACACGAAATCCCAGCCACTTAGCGAGATGCACCACTGCCTTGCCTACATGTCCGCCACCGATCACGACGATCGTGGCCGAGGGGAGAATCGGTTCCACAAACACCTCCACCGTTCCGCCACATACACCCGGGTCGCCACGGGCAGGGTCTGCCATCGTATAGGATAAATTTTGCGGCTGCCCATTTGTCAAAGACTCCAGAGCAGCTTTGATCACGCGACTCTCCAACTCTCCGCCGCCAACTGTACCGATGAACCTTCCACTCGGATAAATCAGCATCTTGCTGCCCACATGCCGCGGCGTGGACCCTTCACTGTGCACCACCGTACAAAGCGCGGCAGCTTCATTATTCTTTTCGATCTCAGAGAGGGCTTGATAAATATTTGTTGTCATTTTTATGTTATCCCGTCATTGCGAGCCCGAGCGTAGCGAGTGGTAAAGCAATCTCTATCATGGTCGGGAGATTGCTTCGTCGCTCACTGTTGTTCGCTCCTCGCAATGACGGGCGCTACGTTCATTCCTGCGTTTCCAGCAGATGATTCTCCAACCGATCCATGGCTTCCATAAATGCTGTCTCAAGGTTGACATGATGTATTTCGGCCAACACCACAACAGACCACAGACAATGCGCTAATTGCGCTTCGAGCTTCTCTTTGCTATTCGCTATCTGGCGTTGACCTTGTTCCGCCATCACCAATTTCACCAAATTGTTGACGTCCCCAGAAAAGCCTTGGGCAATATCCACGCTGGTGTGAGGCGAGCCATACAGGCTGGTTTCTTTGATCTCATATTGCCTGCGCAAATCCAACGCGCGGTGGATGATTTTTTGCAGTTCCATATATTTCTCCGATCACGGATTATTCGAAAGGTGATTTTCCAGTTCATCCATCGTGTTTTGGAATGAAGCTTCCAGGTCAATGTCATGCATATGTGCCAGTACCATTACTGACCACAGACAATCAGATAGTTCATGTGCAAGTTTCTTTCGGCTATCTGTGATATTGCGTTTCCCGCTTTCCGCCACGATCAGTTTTGCCAGATCACCTACATCGCCTACAAAACCTAGAGCAATTTCTTCGTTCGTCCAGGCTGAGCCGTAGAGTTGTTTTTCCTTCGCCTCGTATTGTCGGCGAATCTCCATGGCTCGCTGTATCAATTGTCCGAATTCCATGTTTACTCCAGCATTCCCAACACAACTGGCAACAATTGTTTCTTTCTTGAAACCACACCGGGGGCATCGCGTGTGCCATCCGGGAGTGGGGGGTAGGGTAGATCATCGAGAATGGGTGGAGTTTTGGATGAAGTGATCAGTCGGCTGTTACCAGTCACCACGTCTGTGATAAGGAGGATGGCAAAATCCAGTCCGCGTTGATTCTTGAGATCATCGAGCGCTTTATTCAACGGTTCGCGATGCTCACGAAGTTGCATCAGGTCTGTCACTTCGGCCTGGGCAATGGCGAATTTGAAGCCGCCTGCTTCGAAGGCTTTAATATCCGTGCTGACTACTTCTTCAGGTTTGCGATTTGAAAGTCCAGCGCCGGCGCTAAGCACGGCCTTGCCATAGGATTCAATCGTCTCGCCTTTGAGCGGACTTCCACCCACAAACGCCCAGCGCGCCAGTCGTTCGGCCGCGTCTGTGTCACGCGGCGTGGTGGTGGGAGAGGTCAGGATGAGCGTATCAGATAAAAGTCCCGCGAGAAGCACGCCCGCTAAATTGGGCGGCATTGAAAGCCCGGCTTCAGCGGCCTGTTCAGAGACCAGAGTCGATGTCGATCCTACAACGTCCACTGTAAAACGAATGGGTTGATGGGTATAGGGATTGCCAAGGCGATGATGATCCAAAATCTCCAGCAGTTCGGCCTCCTCGAGGGCCGCGATGGCTTGGCGCGGTTCGTTGTGGTCGACAAGAATGATTTTGAGGCGCGGAGGATTCAATGCATCCCGCTGGCGTGCGATGCCGAGATATACACCATTTTCATCCACCACCCAGTAGTCATTGAATTCATCGCGCAAGATTCGATTGAGCATATCGCGAATATGAGAGTTCGCCGTATATTTGGGCACCAGGGTATCGGCTGCGTGCATGCATTCGACTGACATCATTTCACGTACCGTTGTATCGCCGGGGCGTGGTCCCAGGGTTTGCGTGAAATATTTGAACATGCTAAGGCCATTGACAATGCCGTACGGTTTGCCATCTTCATCCACAACCGGTGCCACACCGCCGGTCTTGCTGGCGAGAGTCCATGCCATGCCGAGCGGTGCGTTGGGGCGAATGCTATCGAGCCGAATCATGATCGACTCAAAGCGCGGTGAGGCATCGGTGAGGAGCATCGGTGGCTCAAGCTTTAGCTGTTTCAGCACCCAGGCCGATTGCGGATTAAGGGCACCGGCCCGGGCAGCGACAGTCTCTATATCATCGCGTTCATGTAACAGCCACGCATAACCCATTGCGGCGGCAATCGAGTCAGTATCAGGGTTGATATGTCCGATGACGTAGATTTTATTCGGCATGCCGTGATTATATCTCGCCTTTTTCCAGCATCGTCAAAAATACACTCAGCACTTGAGGATCAAAATGTTTTCCAGACTCTGCGATGAGATATTGGGCAACTTTTTCACGCGGCCAGGCGTTGCGATAGGGTCTATCTGAACTTAGAGCATCCCACACGTCCACCACGGCAAAGATGCGCGCCGCGAGCGGAATCTCTTCCCCTTTCAAGCCGCATGGATACCCCGTGCCATCCCATTTTTCATGATGACAGTAGGGAATCTCCAGCGAATTATTCAGATAAGCGATTGGCTTGAGTAATTCAAAGGCGGTGGTGGGATGTTTTTGCACGATCATCTTTTCTTCGGCGGTGAGAGGCCCGTTCTTTCGCAAGATATCATCGGGAATGCCCATCTTGCCAATATCATGCAAAATGGAACCGCGCCGCATGTGAAGAAGCTCCTCTTCACTGAGGCCCATTGCTCTGGCTACGGCCAGGGTTGTTTCGGTTACCCGCCGCGAATGCCCCTCAGTTTCCTTATCCCTTAACTCGAGTGCCTTGGCCCAGCCTTCCAGGGTTGTATCATAGGCTTCAGCAAGGTTTTCTTCCGCCCGCTTCCGCTCAGACTCATGATTGATGGAGTCGATTGCAAAAGAAACATCCAAGCCAATTTGTTCGAGTAATTCCTCATCTTCGGCGTCAAATCCCTGCACCTCACCAGCATAGACAGTCAATGCACCAATGACACGGCCGTGTTCGCGCAGTGGTACCGCTGCCGATGAACGATACCCGCGACTGAGAGTCTGTCCACGCCATGGCCTCATACGTGGGTCGGTGGCGATATCCTGACAAATGATGCAGCGTTCTTCGCGAATCGCTGTGCCGGTTGGGTCACTGCCCAGCGACGTATCGTGGTAATCGATTACTAAATTTTCCAGATAGCCAAGTTCTTCGCCTGCGAAAACGATGGGCTTAACCAGTTCGCTGGCTATATCAATTAAGCCAATCCATGCCAGACGAAACTGACCATATTCAATTGCCACCCGACAAATTTCGCTGAACAAATCATCTTTGTTACGGGCATGCACAATGGCCTGATTAATCTGGCTGATCGTAACGTAAAGGCGATTGAGACGCAGAATCCGATCTTCGGCCTTTTTTCTTTCTGTAATATCCTCAACGATGGCAAGAACACATTGAGCGCCGCTTATTTCTATCAACTCTGCCGAATAATGACAGGTCATGATATTTCCGGACTTTGTTCGAAATTGAAGTTCTTCCTTTTTAAGTTTTCCATCTGCAAGAAAAATCTGCATTACGCGTTCTCGATCTGTCGGGTTTGCCCATAACCCCAATTCTGCCGCTGTTTTACCAATCACTTCATCGCGTGAGAACCCCATTACTCTTTCAAATGCTTCATTAACTTCCAGGAGCTTTCCGGTCTCGATTAACGAGAGGGTGATGATCACCGGACTCGATTGGAACGCTTTCGAGAAACGCTCCTCTGATTTGCGTAACGCTTCCTCGGCTTGCTTGCGGGCAGTAATATCTTGAAACAAACCTATGGAACCATGCGACTTTCCATCCTTGTCACGAAGTTCGACAGCCGTTTCATAGATCCAACGAGTTTCCCCAGCACGAGTCCGAATGCGATGTTCACACTGCCAGATGGAACTCGCTCCAGAACGTACCCGCTGGATAGCCTCCCGCCAAGAATATTTTGTGAGTTCACCTACCAGCTGCGATTCCTGAACGAGCGAATCCCATAGGGCTTCACTAAATTCTTCAGGGTTATAGCCTGTAATTTGGCTGATGCCTTCGCCAATAAAATCATAGATAATATGAAATTCTTCCTCTGGATACGATTGACGATATGGAACTCCACCGGCAACTTCAATTGCCTTCCGATAAATTGCCTCTGATTCGCGTAGGGCCTCCTCCGCTTGTTTGCGGTCAGTAACATCACGCCCTACGGATTGAAATTCCACAATTTGCCCTGTTTCATTACGGATGGCTTTATCAGTCCATTCCTGCCATCCAATCCTCCCATCGGGTTTGATAACTCGATGAATCTCTGTTTCGGAGCTGACTGCGCTGGACATCAAACGCTCCATTTTCTCAGCCACCGCGCGGCGGTCTTCCTCAACGATCAACGGCATGAAACTGGAGGAAATAGCTTCCTCCGGGGTAATGCCAAAATATCGGCAATAAGCTTCATTGACAAATGTACGGGTGCCATCTGGCTTCCAGCGCACAATAAACTCGGTTTGATTCTCTACAACGGCTCGGTACCGTTCCGCACTATTTCGTAACTCCTCTGTCCGTTCTCGAACGCGTTGTTCCAACTCTTCTGATAACAAACGGTAACCGCTTTCAAGCGTTTTATAACGTGTGATGTCGCGCGCGGCTACAATGCGGCCCAACAACTGGTGTTGATCACTATAAATGGATGAAATATTGACATCATAGTAAAACGTATCTTCACCCTCTTCTACGGCAATCTCCCTTCGCTCGGTATCGAGAAATTCCAATTCACCTACAATGATCGGCCAGCGGGCGAATACCTCTCTGGAAGACCGTCCCAGCACTTGCGAAAACTCCTTGCCCAGCATTTTGAGTGCCGCCTGGTTTGCATCTGCGACACGGTTTTTTGAATCTAGAACGATCACAGGGTCTCGTAAATTTTCAACAATCCGTTCCCTGGCAATCGGAACGATATCAAACAAACTGTAGCGAAATAAGCCCCATGCAATGATTAAGTTTTCCAATACAAAGGTAAAGGGCGTACTGTCGCGTTGAGGTGTGATCTTGATCCCAAAAAACGAAAAAATGGTAAAAGCTACGGGGATGAAGAATCCGACTGCTAGGATAACAAATTGCCAGCGATATGTGTTATAGGGTTGAAATGCCCGCTTTAAGAGCAAGGCAATGCCATAAAGGGTGGTGAAATAAAAATAGATGGCATATAGATGGACGGTTGTAGTTAAATCGTACTCAAGCTCTGTGAAGGGTTCAGCCGTACTCAAGTGGGGGTTTGAATAGATAAGGTGATGGGCGCCATCGGTCAACACCAGGAAGTTAAAAATCAATGGAATTGCCAGCAAAACTGCCCAGGTAATTTTTGGATATTGCAATCTATGTTCGGTGATCTGCACTGCGAATATCAGATAAGCCAAAATATATAGCGTCTGGGCGAACCATTGAGATTTATCCCACATGACCTTGATTTCAAGGCTTGGGGTTATCAACTCTATAATGAACCCGAAAATGGATAGTAACTGCCCTGCCACGAACCATGTATATAAGCGGGCACCACGAACCTCGCGGCGTAGCCAGGCATAAATAAATATCCCCAGCGATAGCGCAAGGGAAAACAAATATGGCAGGAGATATAGGATTTCTTCGCGGCTCATTCCAGTCCTGATTTGTTTTCCTTATTTTGCAACCATTTATAACTGAATCGTACTGCTTGACTTTTCTCTACCCAGTTATCTTTCTGGCAAATCCGATTATATCTCTCCTTTTTCGGCCAGCCCTAAAAATACATTTACCACACGCGGGTCGAAATATTTGCCAGACTCGCCCATGATATATTGAATTGCCTCTTCGCGCTTCCAGGCCTTGTGATAGGGTCGATCAGAGATCAGGGCATCCCAAACATCCACCAAGGTGAAGATGCGAGCCGCGAGCGGAATCTCGCGTTCCTTGAGTCCACGTGGGTAACCTGAACCATCCCATTTCTCGTGATGACAATAGGGGATCTCCAGCGCCTTCTCTAAAAATGGGATTTGCTTCAAAAGGTTGTAGGCTGTTTCAGGATGCTTCAGGATGAGCTGCCACTCGGATTCGGTTAGCGGACCCTCCTTTCTAAGGATGTGATCAGGAATGCTCATCTTTCCAATATCGTGCAGAATGGCACCGCGCCGGATATGCTCCAATTCCTCCTCCTGGACATCCATCGCTCTAGCTACAGCCAGAGTTGTCTCTGTTACCCGACGCGAATGCCCCTCTGTTTCCTTGTCCTTTAACTCGAGGGCCCTGGCCCAGCCTTCAAGCGTTGTATCATAGGCTTCTGCCAATTCCTGGGTGCGTGCGCGCACACGGTTTTCCAAATCCAAATTAAGTTCTCGTAATTCGCGTTCAAGGTCCTTGAGGGCAGTGATATCGTGTGAGATATAGATGCGCCCTGTCATTTGTTTGTTGTTATCAAACAGGGGCCAAACAGTCAACTCATAGTGGATGCTTTTGCCCTGCAATTCAAAAACCGTTTCATCACGCGCATAGGATACGTGAGTAAGACGCTTGATGGGGATAGGAAAATTTTCGAAGACCTGTTTCGCCGGGCTGCCGATCACATCTATGGGGTTTTTATCAAGCAGGTTGAGCATGGCAGTGTTGACATCCACCACGATGTTTTGATTATCCAGAATCACCACCGGGTCCACCATGGCTTCGAAGAGACGGTCACGTCCTACTGGTACTACCTCAAACAGACGATAACGAAACAAGCCCCAGGCAATGATCAGGTTGGCGAGCGCATTGGTGAGGGGCGCAGCATCCCTTTGAGGTGTGATATGAATATCGAGCAGAGTCAGAATTGTCCCGAAAACTGGAATGAGAAAGCCAAAGGTGATGATCGCTACCTGAGTGCGATACAGGCTGTGGGTGCGAAGGAGGCGGCGTACGAGCAGTCCCACACCAAAAAAGCCAGTGACGTAGCCATATAAAGCGTATCCATAAATTACCCAGGTAAAGTCATAGAGTAATTCGGGGAATGGTCGTGAGGCGACGATGTGTGGGTTGGGATAATACAGATGATGGCGGGAATCTGTTAACAGCAGGATGAACAGAAGACCTGGAACAATCAACGAAAGCAGAAAGACTCTGCGAGAATCTTTAAACTTATATTCAGTATATTGAACGGCAAAGGCCGGAAATGTGGTGAGAATGATCAACCTCGCCAGCCATTGGAAGGCGTCCCAAAAAACTTTTTCCACCAGACTATGAGAAAGCAATTCCACGATAAAGCCAAAAATGTAGAGCGCCTGTCCGGCGACATACCACATGAAGAAAGTTGCGCCTTTTGCTGACCGCCTTTGCCAAGTGTAATAAAAGACTCCCAGCGATATAATCAAGGAGATGAAATAAGGAAATAAGTAAAGGAGTTCAGCGCGTGACATGGAAAAAGACGTCCCAAGTCTATCAGACTTGGGACGTCTTTGCACACTATTGATACATGCCCTAATGATTCTTAATGGCCCGCCATAATCTTTCAGGCGTGACCGGGTTTTCATCCACGTTCACACCGATAGCATCCAGAATCGCGTTGCCTACAGCAGGCGCGACTCCATCCATGGGAATCTCGGCCACTGCTTTGACTCCAAATGGATGGCTGGGCTCAAAGGTCTCCACGAAGATAGTTTCAAGTTCTGGCATTTCATCAGCGCGGAAGATATGATAACGGTCGAGGTCGCGTTCGATGGCATTCCCTTTTTCATCATAACGCATCTCTTCACAGATTGCATAACCGAGCGCTTGTGTCATGCCACCTTCGATCTGTCCCGAAGCCGTAAGTGGATTCACGATGACGCCTGAATCCACTGCCATCACAAGTCGGTCCACGGTGACCATGCCTGTTTCTGAATCAACGGTCACTTCGGCAAATTGCGCAGCAAATGGGGGAGGTGATACTGGTGAAACATAACTCGCCACACCCATGATTTGTTCCTGATTGTTTTTGTGTAGCGAATCCAATGCAATCTCTGTAAATGAAACGGTGCGTCCATCGGGTGCAATGGCATGGCGCTTGGACAATTGAATATTCGATGATTCGGATTCCGGGAGGCCCAGTATCATCGTCGCTCGTACTCTGATTCGCTCTGCGCAAATCTTCGCGGCGTTGACCGCAGCTGTGCCAGAGATATAAGTAGTTGATGATGCATACGCACCTTTATCGAACGGCGTGAAATCTGTATCAGATGAATATGTGATCACATCGTCCAAAGGAACACCCAATATTTCAGCTGCCATCTGCGCAATGACCGTATCGGAGCCGGTCCCCAAATCCGTTGCGCCGACGAGCAGATTGAATGAACCATCGTCATTCATCTTAATAGATGCGCCACCCATATCGAGGTAGGGAATGGCAGTGCCTTGCATGACCATGGCAACACCGATTCCTTTACGGATGTAGAGCGGATTGCCAATCCGCCGCCACTCTTCATTCCCATATTTATCATCCCAATTGATCGCGGCGCGGCCCTGGGCAACACATTGTTCCAGGCCGACGGTGTGAATAATCTCAGGTCTGGGTTCGCGGCCTTCATTCCACGCTGTGGAAAACGGATGGTATTCGCCGGGGTGGATGGCGTTCTTTAGACGAAAATCAATCGGATCAAAGCTCATGGCGCGCGCGATCTTTTCCATATGACGGTCGAGCGGCCAATAGCCTTGGGGTACACCATAGCCACGAAACGCGCCAGAGGGTGGTGTGTTGGTGTAAACCACGTCCGCGTAAAAGCGGATGTTGGGACTCTTGCGATATTCTCCATCGCCTACATAGAGAGCCATAGCCTTGTGACCAGTGTTGCCTGTGACGGTCAACGCGTGACAGCCATACGCTCCGGTATCAGAGAGAGCGTACATGGAATTTGCGGTAATTGTCCCGTCACGTTTTACACCGGTCTTCATCTTGATTCGCATGGGGTGACGTGAACGTGCACCGATAAATTCTTCTTCACGCGTGTATTCGTATATTACAGGTCGTTTGGTAGCAATCGTAAGATGCGCGGGGACATCTTCCATCAACACTTCCTGCTTGCCACCAAATCCACCACCGATGCGTGGCTTAATGACGCGAATACGTTTGACAGGTAATTGCAAAACGGGTGCAAGCATCCTCCGCACATGAAATGGCACTTGCGTGGAAGTGCGAATCACCAGCCGATCATCTTCATCCCAATACGTAATGCAGACGTGCGGTTCAATGGAAACCTGTTGTACTTTGGGCACTTCATACTCGCCCTCAAAGACTTCATCAGCTTCGGCAAAGCCTTTTTCCACATCGCCAATGTCAATGCGGATTTCTGCGGCGAGATTCTTTTCAGGATTGGAGTCGGCAAAATTGACATACTCAGGTTCATCGTGAATCCGAACCGCATCTGGTTTCATCGCTTCGCGCGAGTCAAGGATGGCGAAAAGTATTTCATATTCCACTTCGATCAGGCTCAGGGCTTTTTCGGCAATCTCGGGAGTCTCTGCCGCGACCATCGCCACCCGGTCCCCGACAAATCTCATTTTGTTATCCAGTGAAAACGTATCCAATGGCCCTGGTATCGGGTCGGATTGTCCCGCGGTGGAATACACCACGCGCGGAATATCCTGCCACGTCAATACTGCAGCAACCCCCTTCAATTCTTTGGCTTTGCTTGTATCGATCTTTTTGATGAGCGCATGGGCATGCGGGCTGCGCAATACGCGCGCGTATAACATGCCACGAATGTCCATATCGGCCGTGAAGGCTGGCTTGCCTTGCACGAGCTTGACCGCATCCACTTTCTTTTCGGGCTTGCCAACGGTTTGATATGTTTCTGTCTGTGGGGTGACAAATACTTTCGGGAGCGTCTGAGTTTGTGCGCCCGAGAATGTAGGCAAAGGATCGCCACTGGAAGGCACGCCGCCGGATGGATTGAACGAAACCAAGATACCTTCGCCGAATTCGGCTTCACCGCGTATGACCGCTGCAGCTTTCAGAACTGCCTGTACTGGTTTGACATACCCTGTACAGCGGCACAACACACCTGCAATGGCATCACGCACTTCATCTTCGGTGGGGCTTGGATTCTTCTCAATCAATGCCTTTGCCGCTAGGATTTGCCCGGGTGTGCAATAGCCACATTGAATTGCACCTGATTCAACAAACGCCTGTTGAATGGGATGCAAGCCATCGGTTTTCTTCCAACCTTGTTCAGGATGCTCGCCCAGGCCTTCAATTGTGACGATGTTGTGTCTATCTGCTTGCGCGGCGAGCATCGAACCTGCATTGACTGGTTTGCCGTCTAGCAGAACAGTGTCCGAACCTGAAAGCCCGTGCTCATCGCCAAATTTGACGCCGTAATAGCCAAGTCTGCGCACAGCGGATAACAAAGATTCAGAGGGGGCGCAGTCAAGTTCATGTTTATTTGAGTTTATGTTGAGGGTGAGTTTCATTATTCTCCTTCGTTTTCAAGTTCGAACGTTGAAACGTTTAAACGTTCGAACTTATCAACCTGTTAACTCTCATGTGCATTACGAATTTTGGTTCGCAATTCATCAATCGCAGCTTTTTCCCCATTACCATCTTTATAAGACCACACGTCCCAACCGTTGACGGGTGCTCCATTCATTAACGCCTTGGCAACAGCATGAATTGACCCTGTAATATCACCGCATCTGATATGCCCATTGGCTAGGATTTTCGCTTTTGTGCCGTTGCCAGCGAGATAAAGAGTCTGACCCGGATTCAGCAATCCATTCTCGAGCAGCGCTCCAAATGGAACCCGAGCCTGCTTCCGCTTTTCGGGCAGAGTCAACACCTCATCCGGCGCGGACGTGATCGCGTCAATGCGTTTCTGCGCGACCTTGATGTATTTATTATCACGCTCGATTCCGATCCAGTTGCGGCCAAGTTTCTTCGCCACTGCACCAGTTGTCCCTGAGCCAAAGAACGGATCGAGGATCACATCCCCAACATTGGAGGAGGCCATGATGACGCGATAGAGCAGGGCTTCCGGTTTTTGAGTCGAGTGGGCTTTTGAACCATTCTGTAATTTGACTCTTTGCTTGCCCGTTGCCAGTGGAAGTTCCCAATCAGAACGCATCTGCAAATCATCATTCAAGGCTTTGACGGAGTGGTGATTGAATGTGTACTTTGAGCCCTTCTTCTTTTGTGCCCAGATCATGATTTCGTGTGCATTCGTAAACCGCACGCCACGGAAGTTGGGCATGGGGTTTTTCTTGATCCACAAAATGTCATTTAATATCCAAAACCCCAGATCCTGCATGATCGCCCCAACACGATAAATATTATGATACGACCCAATAACCCAGATCGTTCCTGTGTCTTTCAAAACCCTTTGAGCGGCGCGTAGCCAATTATGTGTAAATTCATCATATGCTTTGAAGTCTTCGAACTTGTCCCAGCCATCGTTTACTGCCTCCACTTTGGATGTGTCAGGGCGATACAACTCATTCCGCAGTTGCAGGTTATATGGCGGGTCGGCAAAGATGACATCCACTGAATTCTCAGGGAGCGAGTTGAGAATCCCGGTGCAATCGCCGTGGAGGATTTGATTGTGTAGAAGTTGGAGCACAAGAGAAATTATACTCTCGACAGACTCCAGTCTACAATATGCGAATATAACTCGGAACGCAATTGTCTATCAGGTTTCGAGTTATATTTCTGCAGTAACAGTTATTGCTATTATCTTTTTATAAGTTTGATAATACGGTTGGTAAGGAGAAACCCAAGCAGGGCCGCGAAGGCCAGGCTTAGGCTGGGATTGTTTGTTCGATACACGAGAAAGCTGCTTACAACCACCGAAAGGACAATGGAACCGGTTTGGGCCGGGCTGCGGGGCGCCTCAATCTCATTTTCCCCGAGACGCTGGGAATTGATAACGATCACTTCTGAGCCGGTGGGCAGGTAAATGTGCCTAAGTTGTTTACTTTGCTCCTCATTTTGTCTTCTTTTGTACTCACGGCGGGCCAGCCAGTATTGAAAAAGGGAAGTAACCAGAGAAGTGACGATGCTGCTGGTAACACCTAATATTGCCCCATAGATCATCATGATTAGATCTCGGTCCATCTTGGCGCTCCTATAAATACCTGCTCTCCTTTAAAACGGCTAATCCGCCCTCTTTACTTGTGGAACACCGCTTCTTCTAAAATGGCGCGCCAAAGGCTAAATTCTCATTTTATTGTTGGCTTGGTAGGCTCTTCAATAAATTATGTCTACCCCGCAAATTCAGTCATGGACGGCTTACGGAAGATAAACATAGCTCTAGGTTATAGTGTAGAAGTGGGATGTTTACGGCAGCCGAACGCTCAGGCCAGAATTGGGTCCGGAGGGCACACCCAAGCTCGGGGGTTGATCGGGATGCGCGCGCAAATCCCCCAGCAGAGCCTCAGGCGAAAGTGTCGTCTCGATCAGCGCCTCAGACTCAGGACGCGGGTTACGCACTTGCTTGGCACGATACACCACCAACTCTTTGATGCCATCTTCAATGGCCCGCCGCGCCAACGCGCGGATGTAAAAACGATTGAATTCGCTCTCGGCCAATATGCGGGCGGCATTGACTGGTGCCGCCGCAACCATATAGCCGCCTTCAGGCTTGCGTCGCGGCAGAGTTCGATTGATGCGCCGATGGGCGCGCAGGTCTTTTGCAAGGGTTTCATCATCTCCGCTTTGAATCGCCTCGCGTAATAAGTTGGGATAATCGCGTTGACCTTGCCCACTCAAGAATGGACTGATATGCAGTTGATTATTGGCAATGTCATAATCCATTTCTTCCAACATTAGACCGCGTGTACGTTCATCGAGATTGGAATAGTAAAGGGACATAATTCACCACTACTTTCATGGAGCTTTTTCTATGTGCAATATTTACATTAAAAAGACGCGTTCATGCAAATGGTTTTTACGTCGCTTCGTAGGGATTTCCCTACCCCTAGTGATTGCAATCAAGTTGTTGTAATTGCAAGCCGTAGTCGTGGGTATATTACGCTTAATGATTGATACGACAGATACCTATAACAAAATTGCTCTTCTACGGCTGGCCTTTAAGGGATTGGAAGAGAACGAACTACAAGAGATGGCTCCTCTGACCGAATTGCATACCTATTCGCCCGGGCATATTTTATGTCACGAAGGCGCGTTTGAAGATGTATTCTATATCGTCGCAGATGGTCAGGTGGAGATCACCAAAAAGATCATTGATGGAGAAGATGAACGGGTTTTACGAGTGGGAGGCCGGGGCGACATGATCGGTGAAATGGCGCTGATTCAAAACGCGCCGAGAGCCGCGAGCGTCCGTACTGTCACTGAGTGTACCGTGCTTGAAATGGAGAAGAAGGATTTCGAGACGGTGCTGAGTCGTAGTCCACGCATGGCGATGGATATTATCCGCATCACACTGGACCGCATCCGCGCCAATGACCAAAAGATGATCGATGAGTTGCAGCGCACCAACAAAGTATTGCGCCAACTGGATCGCAACAAACTGGAATTTATTCAGGTGGCCGCCCATGAATTGCGCACGCCGCTGACGGTGTTGAAGGGCTATGTCAAAGTGTTGGGCTCACTACCAACAGTCGCTGGCAATGCGTTGTTAGGGGAGGTGATGAGCGGAATACTAAAAGGGACAGATCGTATTCACGAAGTAGTCAACCTGATGCTCGATGTGACCCGCATCGACGCCGATACGTTGAAGGTGGCCATCGTCCCTGTGCCGTTGAGGCGGCTGATCAATGATCTGGTGCATGATTTTGCGCAAGCCGCCATGGAGCGTCGCATTGTCGTTGCTGCTCATCACGCGGAGGAGTCACTCATCATCAACGGCGACCCGACCTTGATTCAAAAGGCGCTGACGCAATTGCTCATCAATGCCATCAAATACACGCCTGACGGCGGCAGAGTGGTCATCACCACGCGTCCGGTGATGATGGATCATCACCTCCCTGGTGTGGAGATTGCCTTTCGGGATACAGGGATTGGGCTTGATGTGGAACATCACGACCTGGTTTTCGAAAAGTTTTATCAGGTAGGCAGTGTGGATTTGCATTCTTCAGGCAAGACCACTTTCAAAGGTGGCGGACCCGGCCTCGGATTAGCCATTGTGCGGGGTGTGGCAAAAGCGCATGGCGGCAGGGCCTGGGTTGAAAGCGCCGGGCATGATGAAGAACAATTCCTCGGTAGCACGTTCTATTTGCAACTCCCCATCAACCCGTCACAGCCTCAACAGCCTGTTCCCTCAACTTAATTATTTTCCAGCATTGAAACATCTCTAGCCACAGAAGATTCAGGGATCTTAAGCCTTTCTCTTTTTCCTCTGAGAACCTTGTGACAGACTATGGATATCCCTCTTACGATCACCCGAATGAAATTCCCAAATCATTGGCAGTAAGCACAATATCTGAATCCAGAGGCACCATTTTCATTTTGCCCATCGCTTCTTCAATTGGCACATATTTGACATGCGGCGGATCAAGCGCCACCATCACACCGCCCTGGCCTGCCTCGAGACCACGGATCGCTGCGGCGCCGAAGCGTAATGCTGTGAGGCGGTCAAATGAAGTGGGGGAGCCGCCGCGTAACAGATGACCCAACACAACAACCCGGGTTTCCTTCCCGGATATGGCATGGATCTCGGCTGCCACCTTTTCACCAACACCGCCTAAACGTTCAGCCCGACCCGCTTCATGTTCCACTACCGATAAGCTGCCACCCAGGGGTACAGCCCCTTCTGCCACCATCACAATGGTGAATTTATTCCCACGGGCTTCACGTTCCTTGATCTTTTCAACGATTTTGTGAATGTCATATGGATGTTCGGGAATCAGAATCACATCTGCAGAGCCAGCCACACCCGCGTGGAGCGCGATCCAACCAGCATAACGGCCCATCACTTCGACGACCATCACACGTCCATGCGAAGCGGCTGTGGAATGTAAACGATCCAGCGCCTCAGTGGCAAAGCCCACTGCTGTATCAAAACCAAATGTGACATCGGTCTTATCCAGATCGTTATCGATCGTCTTGGGAACTGAAATAAGTCGCAGGCCTTTTTTCGCGAGCACGCTGGCAATGCTCAAGGAACCATCACCGCCTACTGTGATAAGCGCATCGATATGATGCAGTCGAAAGCCGCGTACGATCTCATCACTGCGATCCACTTCTTCGATTGTTCCATCTGACCGAGTTACCGGATATTTGAGCGGGTTGTTGCGATTGCTGGTTCCAAGAATGGTCCCACCGAGATGCGTAATACCGCTGATGCGTTCGCGGGTAAGCGGTATAAAACCGCCGTTTGGGTATTCCTCGGGGGATAAGATACCATGAAAGCCATCCCGGACGCCGTACACTTCCCAACCGCGTTTGATGCCTGAAAGAGCCGCTGCGCGAATAACTGCATTCAAGCCCGGCGCATCACCGCCGCCGGTGCTGATCGCTATTTTTTTAATGGGTGGATATTGATTGGTAGACATAAACATTCTCCGAAGAAATGAGTCTCTTGCGGACTCGATTATAGCGCAGTAGCCTCTTGAAATGCTGCTCGTATAAAGTGTAAATGGGTGAATTAAATGAAAGGGACAAATTGCCTTGAATGATTGACAAACATTCTTCAGTGTGATGAATTGCTTTCAGAGAACAACACAGACCACGCCTCTCCACTTCCCGCCAGCAGAGTCAAGCCGGAGCGCACAGGTTTTTCGCAGGGCTGTGCCTCAAAGGCTTGGGCAACTTCTTGGGCAGCCGGTGAGAAATAAGCAATCACTTCACAGTGCAAACGACCTTCCGATTCACCGCGGGTGAAGATGGCCATGTTTCTAGGCTGCCTTGTGGCATTGAATACTTCCAAAAATTTCTTCTCCACTTCATCCGAAAGCATGGACGATGTTATGCCATCGCCAAAGCTAAGTGAAAACCAGTTATCCATACGTTGACCTTTCCTATCAAATCTCCAGCTTATTCAACAACTCCCGTAAAGCGGACACTTCTGCTGCTGAAAGTGTCACCCCTTTGCCCATCTTCTCATGATCTGCCGACCAATCACGGAGGTCGTATTTCGGTTCCCGGTCATTCCAACTGATCAAGTTGAGTTCCTTGGCCCAGCCCGAAGCGGACTTGGACAGCACCCCTATCTGTTTGACGATCTCATATTTGATATCAGCCATTTTATTCTCCTGCGAAACTCGTTTACTGACTTCTGGAGGCGATCAGCGCTGCAAAGAAACCGAAATAGGCAATCGCACAGCAGATGCCCACCACACCAAGCCCGAGTTGCACCCAGCCCATCACAATGCCGGCTGTGGCCAGGCCATCGCCTGAGGCTGTGGGGGGAATGGCCCGCGTCTCTTTGCGCGCTGCATACCCAGTCCATAAAGCGACAAGGCCGCCCAGCAGTGGCAACATGGTGAAACCCAGGATGCCCGACACAAGACTGACGATTGCCAGCGTGCTTGATGGCAATACGGTGGTATTGTATTGTGGCAAATTCTGTTGATCCATTTTTATACTCCTTTAGCCTCGCACTATTTTAGCCTCGCACTATGGAAATAAATTAACGTTTTAAGTTCGGTGACCAGCTGAAAGTATACTACCTGATTGATATGCGGGAACTAGAGCAGAACCCTGTTACAACAGACAAATTTGTGCTACATTAAACCTACTCAGTTTCATCAGTGGATTGGATATAAATATAGGAGGTGATGTATGGCTGCGAAACTTGGTATATTGGTTATTCATGGTATGGGGAATCAGAATGCAAACTTTGCAGAAGACTTGCGTCTCTCTCTTGCTGACCGTCTCGGTGCGGATTTCTATGATGTAGCCTTTGAGCCCTGCCTGTGGGCAGATGTTCTCCAGCGCTATCAAGATCAAACCTGGGAGCACCTTCTCGATGCCACGCGTATGGAGGCGAAGCGGATGCGCCACTTTGTAGTCAGCGCGTTGGGTGACCCGTTGGGCTATATCTCTGGGTATTACAAACCTTGGAAACGTGGCTATTTGGATATTCATCGCCGCGTTCGCGTGAGCCTGCGCCGGTTGGAATTGCAACTGGAACCTGGCTCTCCTTTGATAGTACTGGCTCATTCATTGGGCAGTGTCATTATGAACAACTATATTTGGGATGAACAAAAGCCCAGACCGTGGCGACTTGCCTCCAATACCCGAAGGATGAAAACTCCGTTCCAAAGACTCGAGACGCTTACCAGCTTTATCACATATGGGTCGAACATTCCATTGTTTTTGCCACCCCAGTCAAAGACCGAATGTATTACTTTTCCTTCACTGGCGCTTCCTGAAAGGTTCAAACCCATTGCCAAATGGATCAATCTATACGACCCCGATGATATCCTCGGTTACCCACTCAATACGGTTTGGACGGACCATCACGGAACATTTATTCATGACCAGCCTATCAATGCGGGGCTCTGGCCTTTTTCAGAAACGATACTCTCACATGCCCTATACCACAAGGATGCGACCTTCCTCAAAATTGTCGTAGAGCAGGTTCGAGCCAATTTAGACCTAAGCCGTGAATTTGTATAGCGTGCAAACTCAGGGCGATGATTTTGTTTACAAAAGAAAGTCCCGCCAGTATAAAACCTGGCGGGACTTTGGTCTTTTAGGTCAAGGGGTTAATGCTTGGGCACGCGGACGACATCGTAATCAGTATCAGGTGTCGGTGGCGTATCGAAGCGGGCGTTGACCGCATACAGCGCGTCGCCAAACCTTGCGATCGTGGTGGGCACACGGAATAGCGGACTTGTAAGTAGGTCCACGATTTCGCCAGAGGTGAAGTCAGCATTGAGTTTCACAACCGCGATCTGGTTGAGCGCGTTTTGCACCACGTATAAGGTCTTACCCTGTAACAGGAGGCCATCCCCATTTGCGACACTACCTGTGCCAAGGTCAATTCGCGTGGCTTCGCCGGTGGCGGCATTCACTTTGTAGAGGGCGCCTTCAGCGCTGTTGACGATGATCAACCACTTGCCATTGGCAGTGGCTTCGATGCCGTTGGCGTTGAAGGCCCCGGGGGTAAAGACATACTCACCGCTGAGTTGAATCGTTTCGCTCGTGAGTGGGTCCGGCAGTGCACCATCCTCGCCCAGCGGTATCTTATAAATAACAGGCTGGAACGAATTGGTAAAGTAAGCCGCATCCTGGGTGATGATCACATCGTTGATGAAGCTGGGATCGGTGGTCAACAAAACGGTGCCCATATCTGTACTGGTTTCACCGTTGTAGATATAAGCATTCCCGGTGGGGCCACCGGCCACGAAGAGCAAGCCGGTGCGCGAATCGTACTTCATGCCAATCGCCGCCCGGCCAGCCTGCGCAGGGACCAGGATCTCGCCTTCGCCGGTCCTGATATCACCACGATAAATGGCACCGGTGGGAATCGAACCTACATAGAAAGTTGTCTCTTCACCAGCGGCGATGCCTTCGGGTCGGAAGCCATTCGGCACTGGAATGGAATCGGGAAAGGGAGTGAAGTTGGTGGCGCTGATGAGCAGGGAGGCCAACACAAGGATGATCATGCCAAAGGGGGAATTTCGCCTGAAGGATTGTGGGTTATTCATATGTTCTCCTTTCAAATTCGAGTTCAGTGGAGTTTATTGCAGGGCTTTCAAGCCCGAAGTGTCCATACACGTAGACCCCTGCCAACGGACATTTGCTCATGGTAATAGGCGAATATGAATCTCAACTGATAGAGACCTGAAAGGAGTTTAAATTTTAGAAATCGGTCAGGGAGATTGGTACCATGGAAGGATTTGCCCTGCAACTATTTATTTCGCAGGGAAAAGCACACGTTGAAGCTTGTACGCTTCCTCAGCCAGAGCCAGCAGAGGCCTGCCTCCTGTTCGGTGACGCCCAAACAGCGCGGGGGGGCCAGCAGGTCGCCAGGCAGGTCCGTGAGCAGGCCTGATTGATAGGCCAGGATCTCACACCGGTGGTAATTCCAGAAAGTGGGGTCGGACTCGTTGACCGGCGCGTGGACCGCCTTGAGCACAACTGACCACGAATACGTTTCACCCTGATCGATGGCAGTGCCCTTGAAGCGATAGATGCCTACATTGGATTCTTCAGTATTGATATAGTTGACTGGCGCACGTTCCCACCTTGAATCTCAGCTGTTGCGCAGTCGAGAGCCTGCTGTACAAGACCCGTGAGCAACCCGGTATCGATATCCTTGATTTCAGCCATTCTGACCTTCGGGAAGTAACCCCTGCTTAAAGGGTTAGTATTACAGTTTCTCCACCAAACCTGACAGATCTCATGTGATTCTGGACATCAGGCATATTCGTCTTTTCTCGAATTGCCAGTGTTTCTAGTTTTTTACGCCAACGTTGTCCTTCAGTTTGCGCATGTGGTCGGGAGTGTGCAGGATGACCTTGACCAGATTCTTACTGATCTTGTACGAGCGATTGTGCCCGGTGCCGCTGGGCACCTGTTCTTCGCTGATAATGTATTGGTCGTTGGTCTCGTCGATCAGATATACATCCTGCACGATGTTCTTTTGGATGGTCAGTCCCATTTCTCTTAACGCTGGTGAGAGGCTTTTATCGCATAGCAGATTGACGCGAGTGGGAATGCCTATGCCAATCGGGTCAAGGGCGCCGGAGAAAGACGGACGACCATAGTAGAAAGACGAGTAATGATACACCATTGCCAGGATGCTGAGCGTGCCGATCAGGGCTGCCAGCAGGCTGGCGGCCATCCAGGTCAAATCGGTGTTGGGGGTGATCAATTGATGGACTAAAACAAACAAGGGATGCAGCAACGCCACAACTGACACAGCGAACCAAAAACGCCAACGGCCCACCACCGACCGGGTGTTGGGTGGGTAACGTGACCATACTAACAGGAGCGTTAAGGCAGCAAGGATCGAGAGTATGCTCGCGAACTTACTGATCAATTGAGCTGCGTCTCTGCTATATAGAAACCCCAGGAATATCATGATCGGAATTAAGGTAAAAAGCACGACCCCGAAAAATTGGAACATGAAGATCATGCCAACTGCCAGATACTTTATTTTCAGCACCTGATATTCTACGATGCCCCGACGGGTGAGGTTTAAGTTGACGATCAGTCCACCGAGAATGTAGATGACGCCCAGGATTGCGGCGCCGCCCGTGGCAATATTCTGGATGATTTCACCGATGTTCATATTTTGATTATATCCCAGGCAAACTGGTGGGTTTTATGTTTCGATTCACATATTTGCCGAAAGGTCACGTCGCATATAAATGATGATCGGCTCATTGCATCCGCCATTAATTATTGGCTGAGGCCCATTGCTTACGCCTACTGGCGTACAAACCTCACCCACTTCTCTCTCAGATCAACAATATCCACTAACCAGCCGGCATCCATCCAGGCAATGGATTCAACCTGGGTGCCCGGCTGCTGATTGCCCCACCAGGCATGCTCGTTCTGTGCGGATGTAGGCAGGGAATCGTTCAGGATCAGCTCGATGAGCTTAAACGTCAAGGTGATATCTTCCTGGCTTATGGGAAGGCCTCGTAAGTATTTTTCCAGTGGCTCGTATTTCCCGGTCATGGGGTTACCCTTTCAATGCAGACGCGTATGCGCTACTTATGTAGACGTAGTATAGCATTATTAAGGATACGCTACGTATCGCCCTGACCAGGCCAGTGTTACGTTTAGCGAAGCATTCAAACCGAAGGAACCATGCCATGGTCACTACCAACCTCAACTCGCCCGGCCTTACCGCCTATTCTCGTTTTGTATTGTATGTGCTCGTGCTGCCCTTGTTGTTCATCGCCGGGATACAGTTATTCGTGCTGTCATCGCAAACCGAAACGTATTTCGCATGGACGTTCGCCGCGCCGATCTCGGCGGCTTTTCTGGGCGCGGGCTATTGGGCGGCGCTTTTCCATGCGTACCTGGGCGTGCGCGCCAAAGATTGGGCCTACGTACGTACCAGCATTGCGGCGGCGCTCACTGCCACCACGTTGCTGGCGATCACCACCTATTTGCACCTCGATAAATTTCATCTGCATAGTCCGCTGCTGGTCACGCGCTTTGTCACCTGGGTCTGGATCGTGATCTACATTTTTGTGCCGCCCATTCTGCTGATTGCATGGATCCTTCAGAGCCGCCGACCCTCCCACCTAAGCGCTGAAGCTCCATTACCTATATGGATGCGCAGTGGCTTTCTCCTCCTTGCGGCTTTTGGACTGCTGGCAGGGTTTGGGCTGTTTCTGTTTCCAGCGGCTATATCTCCGTTATGGCCGTGGACAGTGACGCCGCTGGCGGCGCGGGCGGTTGCCTCCTGGCTCTGTGCGTTTGGCATAGCCTGCGTTGCGCTGGCCAGCGAAAATGACATACACCATGGTGCAGGAACGTGTGCCAGCCTGTTTGCCTTTTGTATTTTGGAGTTGATTGCGCTTGCCCGCTATGCTTCTGCTGTTGATTGGGGGAAACCATTGGCCATCTCTTACGTTCTTTTTCTATCTCTGGGTGTGCTCATCACGGGTGCCAATCTACGAGCAAGTCGCACTACTTCTCACTAACTGAGCAAGCGCCTCATCCGTGTTCGGCAAGGATTACCCGATCCCGGCCAGCCTGTTTGGCGCAGTAGAGGGCTGCATCGGCAGCGCGCAGTACGCTTTCTTTCGTGCGGCCATGCTGAGGGTAAACCGCGACACCCAACGACAGCGTAATACCCTCCAAAAGTGAATCGTCACCCGGCCCTCGTTGCACTCGCAGGTTTTTAACGGCTTGCTGCAGATACTCCGCGCGCTGTTGGGTGGCTTCCAGGGACGCATCGGGCATGATCATGATGAATTCCTCACCGCCATACCGACAGGCAATATCCTCCGCGCGAACATGGCTTTTCAAAAATTGACCCAGTTCGCGCAGGAGCGCGTCCCCTGCAGCATGGCCATAGGTATCGTTGATGCGTTTGAAGTGATCAATATCCAGCATGATAACGCCAAGCGGATGTAAATTACGCGTGACCCGGCTGAGTTGTTGTTTCAGCACCTCCTCCATATAACGGCGGTTGTACAGCCCGGTCAGCGGATCACGGATGGATTGCTCGCGCAGCGCATCGCGCAACCCCAAATTGGAGAGGGCCATCCCAACTTGATCAACAACGGTATCGGCCAGGCGGTGTTTGGGCTCATCGATGTTTTCCTCCGCTGTGGTTTGCAAATGAAAAATACCTATGATTTCACCCTGCGCCCGTATCGGCAGGCAATAACTAATGGCAGGACGCGGCTCTGAAAAGTGGGCACAGCGGCGAGACCCGGCCTGCGCCTCTACGCCACTATTC
>Ga0070699_100000410_pt1 | contig 41278 bp, 48 predicted proteins | sample KBSK1503metaG_FD_65473 | JGI IMG/M metagenome (GOLD analysis project Ga0070699, IMG submission 65473) | Corn, switchgrass and miscanthus rhizosphere microbial communities from Kellogg Biological Station, Michigan, USA - KBS K1-50-3 metaG | ecosystem: Host-associated > Plants > Roots >... | reverse complement strand
GTGGGGACCATCGGTCACATCGACCACGGGAAGACGACGCTGACGTCGGCGCTGACGAAGGTGGCGGCCGACAAGGGATGGGCGAAGTTCGTGTCGTATGACCAGGTGGCCAAGGCGAGCGAGTCGCAGGGGCGCCGGGACGACACGAAGATCCTGACGATCGCGTCGAGCCACGTCGAGTATTCGACGGCGAACCGGCACTACGCGCACGTGGACTGCCCGGGGCACGCCGATTACATCAAGAACATGATCACGGGGGCGGCGCAGATGGACGGCGCGATCCTGGTGGTGTCGGCGACCGACGGGCCGATGCCGCAGACGCGGGAGCACGTGCTGCTGGCGCGGCAGGTGAACGTGCCGTATCTGGTGGTGGCGCTCAACAAGGTGGATGCGGTCGACGACGCGGAGTTGCTGGATCTGGTGGAGCTGGAGGTGCGCGAGCTGCTGACCAGCTACGGGTTCCCGGGGGACGCGATGCCGGTGGTGCGGGTGAGCGCGCTCAAGGCGCTGCAGGGGGACAAGGACGGGATCGAGGGGGTGACCAAGCTGATGGAGGCGCTCGACACCTACATCCCGATGCCGGAGCGGGAGGTGGACAAGCCGTTCATGATGCCGATCGAGGACGTGTTCTCGATCTCGGGGCGCGGGACGGTGGTGACGGGGCGCATCGAGCGGGGCAAGGTGAAGGTGGGCGAGGAAGTCGAGATTGTGGGCTTCAAGCCGACGGAGAAGAAGGTGGTGACGGGCGTCGAGATGTTCCGGAAGCTGCTGGACGAAGGGGTGGCGGGGGACAACGTCGGAGTGCTGTTGCGCGGGGTGGAAAAGACGGACGTGGAGCGGGGGCAGGTGCTGGCCAAGCCGGGGTCGATCAAGCCGCACACGAAGTTCAAGGGTGAGGTCTACATCCTGTCGAAGGAAGAGGGGGGGCGGCACACGCCCTTCTTCAACGGGTATCGGCCGCAGTTCTACATCCGGACGACGGACGTGACGGGGATTCTGAAGCTGCCGGAAGGTGTGGAAATGGTGATGCCGGGGGACAACACGCCGATTACGGGCGAGTTGATCACGCCGGTGGCCCTGGAGAAGGGCGCGCGCTTCGCGATCCGCGAAGGCGGCCGCACGGTCGGCGCCGGGACCGTCACGGAGATTTTGGAATAGCGCGCAGCGGGCCGCCGGCAGCGGGCAGGACGAAACTGCCAGCCGCCAGCTGCGAGCTGCCTACTGACAGGATTCAGCAATGGCAATGTTTAGCGACAAGATCCGCATCCGCCTGAAGGCCTACGACTCGCGCATTCTCGATCAGTCGACCGGCGAGATCGTCGAGACGGCCAAGCGGACCGGCGCGCGGCTGGCGGGTCCGATTCCGCTTCCGACGGCCAAGAACAAGTGGACAGTTCTTCGATCGCCGCATGTGGACAAGAAGTCGCGCGAGCAGTTCGAAATCCGCACGCACAAGCGGCTGATCGATATCTTCGAGCCGACGCCGCAGACGGTAGACGCGTTGATGAAGCTCGATCTCCCTGCCGGTGTGGATGTGGAGATCAAGGCGTTCGGTAAAGAGCACGGGAAATAGCGGGATTCGGGATCCGGGATTCGGGATTCGGGATTCGAATCCCGAGTCCCCAATCCCGAGTCCCGATAAGGACTGAGCGATGGTCACAGGGCTGATTGGCAAGAAAGTCGGAATGACGCAGCTGTTCACGCAGGACGGTGTCGTGCATCCGGCGACGGTGCTCCAGGCGGGACCGTGCGTGGTTTCCCAGGTCAAGACCGTCGATCACGACGGCTACGAGGCGGTGCAGCTCGGGCTCGTCGAGGCGCGGCCCCACAAGGAGAACAAGCCGACCGAGGGGCACTTCAAGAAAGCAGGGGTGCCGCCGACGCGCGTGCGGCGTGAGGTTCGCCTCAAGGCGGGCGGCGATCCGGTGAAGGCGGGCGACCAGGTGAACGTGTCGATGTTCGCGGATGGCGAGCGCGTGGACGTCATCGGGACCAGCCGCGGCAAGGGCTTCCAGGGTGTCGTCAAGCGTCACCACTTTAAAGGCGGCCGCATGTCCCACGGCTCGATGTTCCACCGCGCGCCGGGCTCGATCGGCGCCTCGTCGTACCCGTCGCGTGTCGTCAAGGGCATGCGGATGGGCGGCCACATGGGGGACAAGCAGATCACGACGCGAAACTTGAAGGTTCTGCGCGTGGATCCGGAGAACAACCTGCTCCTTCTCGAGGGCTCGGTGCCCGGTGGCCCGAACGCCGTGGTGGTGATTCGCAAAGCGATAGCAGCGAAGACCCTCAAGGTCGCGCAGGTCGAGCCGACGAAGAAGAAGGGCAAGAAGTAGGTTGGCTTTTTACGGATCCCGGGTCCCGGACCCCGGATCCCGGTATGAGATTCATGACCGTTGATGTAGTCGATTCGGAAAACAAGAAGGTCGGCTCGCTCGATCTCCGCGATGAGGTGTTCGGCGGCCGCGTGAAGACGGACCTGATTCACGAGTCCGTGGTGCGCGCCAACGCCGCCGAGCGGCGCGGCACGCACGCGACCAAGACCCGTGCAATGGTCAGCGGCAGCGGCAAGAAACCGTGGCGGCAGAAGGGCACCGGCCGGGCGCGCGTGGGCGAGATCCGCAACCCGCTCTGGCGGAAGGGCGGCACGACGTTCGGCCCACAGCCGCGCAGCTACGAATACCAGCTGCCGAAGAAGGTCGAAAAGGGCGCGCTCCGCGCCGCGCTGACGCAGAAGCTGCGCGACGGCGAGGTGACCGTTGTCGAGGCGCTGACCGTCGGCGAGATCAAGACGCGCGGGGCGGCCGAGATGCTGAAGCGCCTCGGCGTTGAGGGCAAGGCGCTGCTCGTGGACGTGAAGCCCGAGGACAACCTCACGCTGTCGGTGCGGAACATCGCAGGCGTCCGCCTGTTGGCGAGCAACCGCCTGAGCGCCCGGGACGTGATGAACACGCGGCGCGTGGTGCTGACGCGCGCGGCGATCGAAAGACTGCAGGAAGTACTTGGTTGAGAGATAGTCATGAAACTGACAACCGTTCTGCGGCGGCCGCTCATTACCGAGAAGACCACGATCCTCCGCGAGGAGGGCCAGACGCTGGTCTTCCAGGTGGCGATGGATGCCAACAAGATCGACATCAAAAAGGCCGTCGAGCAGCTGCTGGGCTCGAAGGTGCAGAGCGTTCGCACGTCACTGGCGCACGGGAAGTTCAAGCGGCAGGGCAAGTACATGGGCCGCCGCTCGGACTGGAAGAAGGCGTACGTGAAGCTTCGCGACGGCGAGAAGCTTCCGGACTTCCTGCAGGGGGCGTAAGACATCATGCCTATTCGCAAATACAACCCGACCTCGCCCGGTGTCCGCGGCAAGACCTCGCTCACGTTCGACGAGATCACGACGAACGAGCCGTACGCTCCCCTGACGGAGAACCTGCACACGTCCGGCGGCCGGGACAACAAGGGTCACTTGACCTCCTGGTGGCGTGGCGGCGGCCACAAGCGGCTGTACCGCCTGATTGACTTCAAGCGCGACAAGAAGGACATCCCCGCGAAGGTCGCGACGGTCGAGTACGACCCGAATCGTTCCGCGCGGATCGTGTTGCTGAACTACGCGGATGGCGAGAAGCGCTACATCCTGCAGCCGCTCGGGATAAAGGTCGGCGATACGCTCGTCGCTGGCGACAACGTCGACATCCTGCCTGGGAACTGCCTTCCGCTGAAGAACATTCCGCTCGGCACGCAGATTCACAACGTGGAACTGCGTCCCGGCAAGGGCGGACAGATCGCCCGCAGCGCTGGATCGTCGGTGCAGCTCGTGGCGCGCGAAGGCGAGTACGCCTCGGTCCGCATGCCGTCGGGCGAGATTCGCAAGATCAACGTCGAGTGCGTCGCGACGATTGGCCAGGTCGGCAACCTCGATCACGAGAACGTGTCGATCGGAAAGGCCGGGCGGAGCCGCTGGCTCGGGCAGCGCCCGCATGTGCGCGGCGTGGCGATGAACCCGGTTGATCACCCGCTGGGCGGCGGTGAAGGCAAGACGTCGGGTGGCCGCCACCCGGTGACACCGTGGGGCCAGCCCACGAAGGGCTATAAGACGCGCCGCCGCAAGGACAGCAGCCGCTTCATCGTGCAGCGGAGAACGAAATAGCCGGCAGCATGCAGCCGGCGGCCGGCAGGAAGGCCCCTGCCAGCTGCGCGCTGCCAGCTGCGAGCTGACAGGATTCAGATATGAGCCGATCGCTGAAAAAGGGACCGTTCGTCGATACGCCGCTGCTCGAGAAGCTCGAGGCGATGAACCGGGCCAACGAGAAGAAGGTCATCAAGACCTGGTCGCGGCGCTCCACGGTGATTCCCGAGATGGTCGGGCACACCATGGCGGTGCATAACGGGAAGAAGTTCATCCCCGTGTACGTGACCGAGAACATGGTCGGCCACAAGCTCGGGGAGTTTGCGCCGACCCGGACGTTCAAGGGTCATACGACGAAGACCGAGAAGGCGGCTGCTGCGGCGCCTGCGGCGGGAGCCGCTCCGGCCCCGGCGGGCGGCAAGAGCTAGGCGCGAAGCACCAAGGCGTTAGAGGCGAAGAGAGGCGATTCGAATCATGGTGGAAGCAATCGCGACGGCACGAGGCATCCGCACCTCCGCGCAGAAGGCGGGGCTCGTTTTGGAGCTGATTCGCGGCAAGGGCGTCAACCAGGCCCTCGCGACGCTGCAGTTCACGCGGAAGATGATCGCGCGGGAGATCGCGAAGGTGCTGCGATCGGCGGTCGCCAACGCGCAGCAGCAGGACGGGTTCAGCGGCGACATCGAGCGGCTGTATGTGTCGGCGTGCTACGCCAACCAGGGGTCGTCGATGAAGCGCGTGCGTCCGGCCCCGATGGGCCGTGCGTTCCGCGTCGTCAAGCGCACCGCGCACCTCACGGTGCAGGTCACCGAGCGGCCGCTCAAGATCGCGCGGGTGGCCACGGACGGAGACGCGGCGGCGAAGCCGGCCCGCGCGAGCAAGACGGCCGACGGGGCCGGCGCGAAGAAGACGACGGCCCGCAAATCGGCCGCGGCCAAGGCGTAGGAAATGTGAACGTGGTCACGAGAATCGTCAAGGACAGGAGATAACGTGGGCCAAAAGGTTCACCCATACGGGTTCCGGCTCGGCTTCAACAAGACCTGGCGTTCGCGCTGGTACTCGGATCGCGACTACGCGAAGCTCCTCCACGAGGATCTCGCGCTGCGACAGGACCTGAAGAAGCGGTTCTCGCACGCAGGCGTCTCGCGCATCGAGACCGAGCGCGCAGCCAACAAGCTGAAAATCGACATCTACACCTCGCGTCCGGGCATCATCATCGGCCGCAAGGGAACCGAGGTCGACAAGCTGAAGCAGGAAATCCAGAAGCGCACCAACCGCGAGGTCTTCATCAACATCCAGGAGATCCAGAAGCCGGAGCTCGAGGCGCAGCTCATTGGCGAATCGGTGGCGGTGCAGCTCGAGAAGCGCGTGGCATTCCGCCGCGCGATGCGCAAGGCGGTGGAGTCGGCGCTCCGGTTCGGCGCGCGGGGCATCAAGGTGCGCGTGTCGGGCCGGTTGAACGGTGCCGAAATCGCGCGATCCGAGTGGTACCTGCACGGGCAGCTGCCGCTGCAGACGCTGCGCGCGGACATCGACTACGGGTTCGCCGAGGCGAACACCACCTACGGGAAGATCGGTGTGAAGGTATGGCTCTACAAGGGCGAGCGCCTCGTGCCGCGCGTCGGCCGCGACGAGGAATACCGGGACCGCGCGCCGCGTCGTCCCGCGGGGCGTGAGAGGTAACGAATCATGTTGATGCCGAAGAAGGTCAAGTTTCGCAAGCAGCAGCGGGGACGCATGGCCGGGAAGGCCTACCGCGGCTCCGACGTGTCGTTCGGCGACTACGGGCTGAAAGCGATGGAGCCGTGCTGGATGACCGCCCGCCAGATCGAGGCGGCCCGCGTGGCGATGACCCGCTTCATCAAGCGCGGCGGCAAGATCTGGGTGCGCGTATTCCCCGACAAGCCGATCACGAAGAAGCCGCAGGAGACGCGCATGGGCAAGGGCAAGGGCGCGCCCGAAGAGTGGGTCTGCGTCGTCCGGCCGGGCAAGATCCTGTTCGAGATGGAAGGCGTGACTGAGGTCGAAGCGCGCGAGGCCATGCGGCTCGCCGCGGCGAAGCTGCCGATTATGACAAAGTTCGCGACCCGCTTCGCGCAGGAGACAGCGTCATGAGAATGGCGCAGGAGACAGCGTCATGAGAATGGCGCAGGAGACAGCGTCATGAGAATGGCGCAGGAGACAGCGTCATGAAGGTAGGCGAGATCCGCGAGTTGTCGGTCGACGTCCTGCGCGACCGCGAGAAGGAGCTGGACGACCAGCTGTTCCGGCTGCGCATTCAGAAGTCGATGGGGCAGCTCGAGGCGCCGGCGAAAGTGCGCGATGTGCGCCGCGACCTGGCGCGGATCAAGACGATTCTCCGGGAGAAGGAAACGACGTGACCCACGACCTTCGTGGTCAAGGACAACGAGATGAGTGTTAAAGCACAACTGACCGGCACGGTCGTCAGCGACAAGATGGAAAAGACCGTCGTCGTCGCCGTGGAGCGACAGGTACGCCACGGGTTGTACGGCAAGAGCCAGCGGAAGACGTCGAAGTTCGTCGCGCACAACGAGGCCAACGAGGCGAAGGTCGGCGACACCGTCGCGATCGCCGAGTCGCGGCCGCTGTCGCGGCGCAAGCGGTGGATCGTCACGCGCGTCGTGGCGAAAGCGCAGATCTAGCCGGCAGCGATCGACGAGAGACAGGGTACAGCCATGATTCAAATGCGATCGATCCTCGACGTGGCCGACAACTCGGGCGCGCGGAAGATTTCGATCATCAACCCGATTGGCGGATCGACGGGGCGCTACGCGCGGCTCGGCGACATCGTGACGGCCTCGGTGAAAGAAGCGACGCCGGACGGCACGGTCAAGAAGGGACAGGTGGTGAAGGCCGTCATCGTGCGCACCACGAAGGAGCAGCGCCGCCGCGACGGCAGCTACATCCGCTTCGACCGGAACGCCGCCGTCCTCATCAACGATCAGAACGAACCGATCGGCACGCGCGTGTTCGGTCCCGTCGCCCGCGAGCTGCGCGAGCGCCGGTTCATGAAGATTATTTCGCTGGCTCCAGAGGTGCTATAGGCGGGTCTAAAGACCCGCCTCTACACCGAGAGTTGACGGACGTAGACACCGAGAGTTGACAGACCGTAGAGGCCGACCTTTAGGTCGGCCTGGGAAACAGACGATGTCGAGAGTACAAACACCAATTCGCCGCAACGACACCGTGGCCGTGAACACGGGCAAGGACAGCGGCAAACGCGGGCGCGTGCTGAAGGTGCTCCCCGCAAAGAACCGGCTGATCGTCGAAGGCGTCAACATGATCAAGCGGCACACGCGGCCGAACCCGCAGCGCAACATCAAGGGCGGGATCGTGGAGCGAGAGGCCGCGCTCCACGCGAGCAACGTGCAGCTGATCTGCCCCGAGTGCAGCAAGGTGACCCGCATCGGCCACCGCGTGCTCGGCGACGGCCGCAAGGTCCGCATCTGCCGCAAGTGCGAAGGAGTGGTGGACAAATGAACCGCTTGAAGACCCGGTACCAGAAGGAAATCGCGCCGGCCCTCAAGAAGGAGTTCGGCTACACGAACGTGATGGCGATCCCGAAGATCAAGAAGATCGTCGTCAACATGGGCCTCGGTGAAGCGACCTCGAACGCGAAGATCGCCGACGTCGGCGCCGACGAGCTCGGCCGCATCACCGGCCAGAAGGCGGTGATCCGCCGCGCGACCAAGTCGATCGCGCAGTTCAAGCTCCGGCAGGGCATGCCGGTCGGCGCGATGGTCACGCTGCGCGGCGAGCGGATGTACGAGTTCCTCGATCGCCTGATCTCGATCGCGCTTCCCCGCGTGCGCGACTTCCGCGGCGTTTCGGCCAAGGGATTCGACGGCCGCGGCAACTACACGCTCGGCCTGCGCGACCAGTTGCTGTTCCCCGAGATCGACTACATGAAGGTCGACAAGGCGCGCGGCATGAACGTGTCGATGGTGACAACGGCGAAGACGGACGAGGAAGCGCGGAAACTGCTGCAGCTCCTGGGTCTGCCCTTCAGGACGAACTAGAAGCCGGCAGCAGGCAGCCGGCAGGAACGAACTGCCAGCTGCACGCTGCGGGCTGCACGCTGACGAGGACTAGATGGCAACGACTGCAAAGATCGCGAAGGAAGCCAAGACGCCCAAGTACAAGATTCGCCTGCGCAACCGCTGCCGGCTGTGCGGGCGGCCTCGCGCCTACATGCGGAAGTTCGCGATGTGCCGCCTGTGCTTCCGCAAGCTGGCGCTCGAAGGCGACGTCACGGGCGTGACGAAGAGCTCTTGGTAGATGTAAACGCCCAACCTCCAACCTCCAACTCCCAAGGCGTCTTGGGACTTGGAAGCTGGGAATTGGGAGTTAGCGAGAGAACAGAGATATGACCGATCCGATTTCCGACATGCTCACGCGCATCCGTAACGCCGTGTCGGCCAAGCACGCCCGCGTCGATCTCCCGGCCAGCAAGCTCAAGGCGGAGATCGCGCGGATTCTTCAGGACGAGGGGTACATCCAGGGGTACCGCATCGTGGACGAGGCCGTCGAGAAAGGGCAGAAGCCCCGGCAGCTCATTCGCCTGTTCCTGAAGTACGGCCCTCACGGCGAGAAGGTGATCTCGGGCATCGAGCGCATCAGCCGTCCCGGCCGCCGCGTCTATCTGGGCGTGGACGACGTGCCTCCGGTGCTCGGAGGGCTTGGCACGAACATTCTCACGACGTCGCGCGGCGTGATGACCGGCCGTGCGGCGCGCAAGGCGGGCGTCGGCGGCGAGGTTCTCTGTAATGTGTGGTGAAGTACGTCGGTCTTCGGTCTGCCGAGTACCGTCTTCCGTCCTGTTCAGGACGACACGAGACGGTAGACCGTAGACGGTAGACGACGAGGATCAAGCCATGTCACGTATTGGAAAAAAACCGATTCCGATCCCGAAGGGCGTGAGCGTGACGATCGCGCCAGACGCGATCGAAGTGCAGGGCCCGAAGGGCAAGCTGCGCCAGTACATTCCTCCCGGTGTGGTCTTCGCGCAGGACGACGGGTCGCTGGTGGCGAAAACGGCGCGCGACGAGCCGGGGCTTGGCAAGTTCCACGGCCTGGCACGAAGCCTGGTGGCGAACGCGGTGACCGGCGTCACCGACGGCTTCAAGAAGGAGCTGGACATCGTCGGCATCGGCTACCGCGCGGAGCTGAAAGGCCGGCAGGTCAATTTCGCGCTTGGCTTCTCGCACCCGATCGTGTTCGACATTCCCAGTGGGATCGACATTGCGGTCGACAAGCAGACGCACATCACGGTGACCGGGGTGGATCGACAGCTGGTCGGCCAGGTGGCCGCCAACATCCGCCGGATGCGCAAACCGGACCCGTACAAGCAGAAGGGCGTGCGCTACACGGGCGAAGTGCTGAAGAAGAAGGTTGGCAAGACCGGCGCGAAGTAGTGGCAGGCGGGACGCCACATAGACAGGGTAGGGGCGGGTCTTCAGACCCGCCCTGAGGATGAGACGATGAAGATCAAGACGAAAGACGATCGCCGGGAACGGATCAAGTACCGGATCCGGAAGCGCGTGCATGGCACCGAGGTGCGGCCGCGCCTCACCGTGTTCCGCAGCATTGCGCACATGTACGTGCAGGTGGTCGACGACATGACGGGCCGGACGATCGCGTCGGCCTCGACGGTGGACCCGAAGGTCAAGGGTTCGCTGGCGAAGGCGGAGCGGGGCGGCAACATCGCCGGAGCCAAGGCAATCGGGAAGACGATCGCGGAGCGGCTGATCGAAAAGGGCGTCAAGCGCGTGGTGTTCGATCGCAACGGGTTTCTCTATCACGGGCGCGTGAAGGCAGTCGCCGACGCGGCGCGCGAAGCCGGTCTGGAGTTTTAGTGAGAAGGATGGGCCGCTAGATGGCAATGATGAACCGCTTGCGCGAGAAGGTCGACGCCTCGCAGTTGGATATCAAGGACACCGTCGTGTCCATCAACCGCGTGACGAAGGTGGTCAAGGGCGGCAAGAACCTGAGCTTCAGTGCGCTGGTCGTCGTCGGCGACGGCCACGGCGTGGTCGGCTTCGGCGTGGGCAAGGCGAAGGAAGTGCCGTCGGCGATCAAGAAGGGCATCGAGGCCGCGAAGAAGAACCTGATCCGCGTCCCGCTCCGGGGCACGACGGTCCCGCATCAGGTGGTGGGGAAGTTTGGATCGGGGAGTGTCCTGCTGAAGCCGGCGCCGGAAGGCACGGGCCTCATCGCGGGGGGTGCGGTACGCGCGGTCGTCGAGGCGTGCGGCATCCAGAACGTGCTCACGAAGTCGCTCGGATCCGCCAATCCGCACAACGTGGTGCGCGCCACGTTCCAGGGGCTGATGGATCTCAAGGATCCGGAGCTGGTGGCGCGGTACCGCGGCAAGGAATTAGCCGAGCTGATCGGGGCATAGAAGCGGGAATCTGATGGCCAAGAAGACAGCACAGACCAAAGCGGCGAAGAAGCCGGCGGCGAAGACGTTGAAGATCACGCTCCTCCGGAGCACGATCGGCTTCAACAGGACGCAGGCGAAAACGGTGGAAGGGATGGGGCTGCGCCGCATCCGCCACTCCGTGGAGCTGCCGGACACCCCGGCGACGCGCGGCATGATTTTGAAAGTGCGGCATCTCATTGAGGTGACGGAGTAATTGGTGGATTTGTGATTAGTGATTCACGAATCGCAATTCGCGAATCACTAATCGAGGCGAATATGGATCTCAGCAATCTCAAGCCAGCCGCGGGATCGAAGCACTCGAAAAAGCGCGTCGGCCGCGGCCACGGCACGGGCCAGGGCACGCAGGCGGGACGCGGACACAAGGGCGCCCAGTCTCGGTCGGGCTATAAGTTCAAGCGCGGGTTCGAAGGCGGGCAGATGCCGCTGCACCGCCGGGTGCCGAAGCGCGGCTTCCACAATCCCTTCCGCACGGAGTACGCGGTCGTGAACCTCGATACACTCGCGGATCGCTTCGAGGCGGGCACGGTCGTGACGCCGGAGCTGCTGCGCGAGCGCGGGCTCATTCACGGCACGGGCAAGCGGATCAAGGTGCTCGCGCGCGGCGATTTCGCGAAGAAGCTGACGGTGCGTGCGCACAAGTTCAGTGGCAAGGCGGCGGAGAAGATCGCGGCAGCCGGGGGCGCCGCTGAGGCGATCGGTGATTAACACATCACAAATGGGTTAACCGATGGACAACAACCCACTCAAGAATCTGTGGCAGGTCACCGACCTGCGCAACCGTGTGCTCTTCACGCTCGCGATGCTGGGCGTGTACCGGGTCGGGAACCACATCCCGACGCCCGGCGTGAACACCGCCGCGCTGGCGCTGATGGCGGACGCGCAGAAGAACACGATGTTCGGCCTCTACGACATGTTCTCCGGCGGGAACCTGTCGAAGGTGACGATCTTCGCGCTGGGCATCATGCCCTATATCAGCTCGTCGATCATCCTGCAGCTTCTGACGGTCGTCTGGCCGTACCTCGAGCGACTCTCGCGCGAAGGCGAGCTTGGGCGTCGCAAGATCACGCAGTACACCAGGTACCTGACGGGTGCGCTCGCGATCATCCAAGCGATGAGCATCGCGATCTTTCTCGAGCGGCAGACGGGGATTCAGGGCGGGCTTCCGCTCGTCTACAACCCCGGCTGGGGCTTCCGGCTGCTGTGCGTGCTGACGCTCACGACCGGCACGATCTTCATCATGTGGCTCGGCGAGCAGATCACCGAGCGCGGCATCGGCAACGGGATGTCGCTGCTGATCTTTGCAGGTATCATCGTCGGCTTCCCGCAGGGGATCATCCAGACGTTCGACCAGATGCAGACCGGCCAGATCAGCCTGCTGCGGATCCTGTTTCTGATGGTGATGATGGTGGCCGTGATCGCCGCGATCATCTTTGTCGAGCGAGGGCACCGGCGGATTGTCGTCCAGTACGCCAAGCGTGTCGTCGGACGACGGCAGTATGGCGGGTCCAGTACGCACATCCCGTTGAAAGTGAACACCGGCGGCGTCATCCCGGTGATCTTCGCCTCGTCCATCCTCGCGTTTCCGGCAACGCTTGCCACCATGTTCGCAGCAGGCGGATGGGGACGTGCGATCGTCGATCAACTGGCGTACGGCATGCCGCTGTACAACCTGCTCTACGTCCTCGGGATTGTGTTCTTCGCCTATTTCTACACGGCGATCATCTTCAATCCCGACGACGTGGCTGAGAACATGCGCAAGTACGGCGGATTCATCCCCGGCATCCGCCCGGGCAAGCGCACCGCGGAATACATCGATACGATTCTGGCGCGCATCACCCTGGTGGGCGCGTTGTACCTGGCGGCGGTGGCGATTCTCCCGGAGTTTCTGATCACCGGATTCAAGGTGGCGCCGATTCCGTTCATCGGCGATCGGCTCGACGCGGCGCTGCCCCAGTGGTTCACACAGGGGCTCGGCGTGACGTTTTATTTCGGCGGCACGACGCTGCTCATCGTCGTCGGCGTGGCGATGGACACCGTACAGCAGGTGGAGTCGCAGCTCATCATGCGGCACTACGATGGCTTCATGAAGAAGACTCGGATCAGGGGTCGACGAGGGTGACACGACGCGGGGCGGGCACGGGCCCGCCTACGCCAAGGGCTTCGGCGAGGTCTGGCCGTAGCGTGTTGGAGTTGGTCGGAGCGGAGGCGGACCCTGTGGGGCGAACAGCCGGGGGGCAGTGTGGCGCTGAACGTGATCATGATGGGACCGCCTGGCGCCGGCAAGGGCACCCAGGCGGGGCGGTTCGCGCGTGAACGGGGGCTGCTGAAGATTTCGACGGGCGATATCCTACGCGAGGGCATCAAAGCGCAGCTGACGGAGGCCCTGCGTGCGAAGGAGCGGATGGATCGCGGCGAACTGGTGGACGACGAGACGATGGTCGCCATCGTCCGCGAACGGCTGCTGCGGCCGGATGCGCAGCGCGGGTTCGTGCTCGACGGGTTTCCGAGGACCGTTGTGCAGGCCAACGCGCTCGATCAGATCGTCGCGGAGCGGAACAACGGACCGCTGGTCATCGTGGACGTGCGGGTGCCCGGGCACGAGCTGGTTCGCCGCCTTGCAGGACGCCTGATTTGCGCGAAGTGCGGCGCCAACGCCGAGTTGACGAAGGACGGCTCGCCCGTGGCGACGGTCTGCGGCAAGTGCGGCGGCGAGCTGGTGCAGCGCGTCGACGACAACGAGGAGGTCGTGCGCGAGCGTCTAGAGGTGTACGAGCGGGAGACGAAGCCGCTCGTCGAGTTCTACCGGGAGCGGCCGACGTTCCGCGTCGTGAACGGCGCGCAGCCGCAGGAGCGGGTTGCGCACGAGCTCGATACGGTGATTGACGATGCCGTGCTGGCGAGCGCGAAGGTCGAGAAGGCCGTGACGGGGAAGGTTGCCACGCCGGAGAAAGCGGCGCGCACATGATTGTCTGCCGGTCGTCGTCGGAAATCGAAAAACTGCGCCGGGTAAACCAGCTCGTGGCGCAGGTGCTCGCGGAACTGCGGCGGATGGCTGCGCCCGGGGTGACGACGGAGGACATCGACTGCGAGGCGGAGCGCCTGGTGCGGGCGGAAGGCGCCGAGCCGGCGTTCAAGGGCTATCACGGGTACCCGGCCACCGTGTGCGTGTCGGCCAACGAACAGGTGGTGCATGGGATCCCGTCGAAGCGTCCGCTCGTCGAAGGAGACATCCTCTCCATCGACATGGGCGCGAAGCTGGACGGTTTCTTCGGGGACTGTGCGGTAACGGTGCCGATTGGCCGTGTGTCGCCGGAGGCGACCGAGCTCCTGCGGGTGACGGAAGAGGCGCTCCTCCACGGGATCGAGGCGGTGAAGCCGGGCGCGCGGATCTCGGACATCGGGGCGGCGGTCCAGCAGCATGTCGAGGCCCACGGGTTCTCGGTCGTGCGCGAGTTCGTCGGGCACGGCATCGGGACCTCGCTCCACGAGGAGCCGCAGATCGCGAACTACGGCCCGGGCGGCCGCGGGCCGCGACTGGCCGAGGGAATGGTCTTGGCGATCGAGCCGATGGTGAACGCCGGAAAGCCGGCGGTGAAGGTGCTGTCGGACGGGTGGACGGCGGTGACGCGCGACGGCAGCCTGTCGGCGCACTTCGAGCATACAGTCGTGGTGGCAGCCACGGGGTGCGAAATCCTGACGCTGCTGCCGGCTGATGCCGCGAGAGCGAAGGAGCTGCTGTCCGCCGGGCGAGTCACGGCACCCCACCGCCCAGACGCGCCGGGGACCCCGCTTGCAGGCTCGCCGGCGCGGACCTGACCGTGGTGCGGAGCGGACCCTTGATCCCTCGACCCGGCTCGGGACGCCCTGAGCGCCAGTCGAAGAGCGGGTCCGCGAGGCGGGCCTGAAAGGCTCGCCCCGCATGGGCAGGGAGAACGGCCAGACAGTGGAAGGCGTCGTCCGGGCGCAGTTGCCGAGCGGGTTGTACGAAGTGGAAATCGAGGGGCGCCACCGGATCACGGCGCACATCGGCGGCGGGCTCGAGCGGAATTTCGTCCGCGTGCTCGTCGGGGATCGAGTCGTCGTGGAGCTGACCCGTCGGGATCTCACCCGCGGGCGGATCGTCAGGAAGGCGTAGACAGAGCGATGAAGGTCAGAGCGTCGGTCAAAAAGATTTGCGACAAGTGCAAAGTCGTGCGCCGCAAGGGCGTGGTGCGCGTGATCTGCACGAACGCGAAGCACAAGCAGAGGCAGGGATAGTTCACGCTTCGGAGTTCACGGTTCTCCGTTCGTGTTCAGGTTCGACGGAGAACAACGAACTCTTGACGCCGAACATGAACACGAACTGAGCAGTCGAGAAGAGAGAAGAGAGAACGACACATGGCACGTATCGCAGGCGTCGATCTTCCGCGAACCAAGCGGGTCGAGATTGGCCTTACCTATATCTACGGCATCGGCCGGAAGCGGTCGAACGACATCCTCGGGGCGGCCGGCGTCAGCCCGGACATCCGTGTGAAGGATCTCTCCGAGGACGACGTCCGGAAGATCAGCCGGGTGCTCGAAGAGGTAGGCGGCGTGGAAGGCGATCTCCGCAAGGAGATCTCGATGAACATCAAGCGGCTGATGGAAATCGGCTGCTACCGCGGCCTGCGGCACCGGCGGAACCTGCCGGCGCGCGGCCAGCGGACGCGCACCAACGCGCGCACGCGGAAGGGCCCGCGCAAGGGCGCAATTGCGAAGAAAAAAACCGTTTAACGACAGGGTAGGGGCGGGTCTTCAGACCCGCCCGTGAGAGACGAATGGCCAAAATCCAAGACGCAACCGCCGCCCCGGACAAGAAAACCGAAGGCGGAAAAAAGCCGGCACGCAAGACGTTCAAGAAGCGCGGCGAGAAGCGCGTCGTGCATCACGGCTACGTGCACATCCACGCCTCCTTCAACAACACGCACATCACCATCACCGACACCGAGGGGAACGTGATCGCGTGGTCGAGCGCGGGCGGGATCGGCTTCAAGGGGTCGCGCAAGGGAACGCCGTTCGCTGCCACCCAGGCTGCCATCAACGCGGGCAACACCGCGAAGACGTACGGGCTGCGGTCGGTCGAGGTCAAGGTGAAGGGGCCCGGCTCGGGCCGCGAGTCGGCGATTCGCGCCCTGCAGACGGTCGGCATCGAGGTGAAGTCGATCCGCGACGTCACGCCGATTCCACACAACGGCTGCCGGCCGACGAAGCGGAGACGAGTGTAGTTGGGATGAGGGGTTAGGGACTAGGGGTTAGGGGTTAGGGGTTAGGGGTTGGTTGGTGATGCGCGGGGTGTGACGTCGTGAGTGGGAATCACGAAACACACATCACAAATCAGTAATTGGAGATTGAATGGCTCGATATATTGGACCTGTCTGCCGCCTGTGCCGCCGCGAAGGGATGAAGCTGTTCCTCAAGGGCGAGCGCTGCTACACGGAGAAGTGCGCAATCGAGAAGCGGAACTTCGCTCCGGGGCAGCACGGGAAGTCGCGCAAGCAGAAGCTCGCCGGGTACGGCGTCCAGCTGCGCGAGAAGCAGAAGGTCAAGCGCATCTACGGCGTGCTGGAGGATCAGTTCCGCCGCTACTTCGAGCAGGCCGAGCGGACGCGCGGGATCACCGGCGAGACGCTCCTGCAGCTGCTCGAGCGTCGTCTGGACAACGTCACCTACCGGCTTGGCTTCGCCACGTCGCGGGCGCAGGCACGCCAGATCGTTCGCCACGGCCACTTCACCGTGAACGGCCGCAAGGTGGACATCCCCTCGTTCTCTCTCAAGCCGGGCGACATTGTCGCGGTGCGGCAGAGCAGCCGAAAGAACGCGTCGATTGCCCACGCGCTCGAGGAAGTGAAGGGGCGCGGCGTGCCCGAGTGGCTGCTGTTCGACGCCGAAGGAATGTCGGCGCGGGTCGGCTCGGTGCCGACGCGCGAGCAGATTAATCTGCCCGTCCAGGAGCAGCTGATCGTCGAGTTGTATTCGAAGTAAGCGAGAAAGTACGAGGGCCACGAAGACGAATCGGCCACAAAGGACACAAAGGTCTTCGTGGCAAAACCGTCTTAGTGGCCACCGTGGCCATCGTTCGCAACCGCCGGCCCGCAGCCTTACAGACCTGCGGCGGGAGGCCGGTGGATCAACATGCAGGTCTGGAGGCCGGGGCTGCCGGCCCGTTCGCGAAAGGACAGAACAATGCTCTGGAAAGGTTTTCAACGCCCCAAGCGGCTCGACTTCGAGCGTGAGACACTCACCGACAGGTTTGGCCGGTTCTACGCGCAGCCGTTCGAGCGCGGTTTCGGCACGACGATCGGCAACGCCTTGCGCCGCGTCCTGCTCTCGTCGATCGAGGGCGCCGCGATCACCGCGGTGAAGATCGACGGCGTGCTCCACGAGTTCTCGCCGATCCCCGGCGTGGTCGAGGACGCGACCGACATCATCCTCAACCTGAAGCAGATTCCGCTGAAGCTGCACGTCGACTACACCAAGACGCTCTACCTGCGGGTCGACAAGCCCGGCATCGTGCGGGCGAAGGACATCGAGGCGGACGCCGACGTCGAGATCCTCGAGCCCGAAGCCCACATCGCGACCGTGTCGGACGGTGGCAAGCTGCACATGGAGTTGCGCATGAAGCGCGGCCGCGGCTACGTAGCGGCGGACAAGAACTTCGACGAGGACCTCGGCATCGGCTGGATCCCTGTCGACTCCGTGCACTCGCCGGTCAAGAAGGTGAACTATCTTGTCGAGGCGGCTCGCCTCGGCCAGACCACCGACTACGACAAGCTGACGATCGACGTCTGGACCAACGGCTCGGTCACCGCGCAGGATGCCGTCTCGCTGGCCGCGAAGCTGATTCGCGATCACCTGAACATCTTCATCAACCTCGAGGACGTGGCCGACCAGCCGGCGGAAGCGCAAGCCGACCAGCCGCGGTCCGGCGCGCTCAACGAGAACCTCGATAAGAGCGTCGAGGAGCTGGAGCTGTCCGTGCGGTCGTACAACTGCCTGAAGAACGCGAATATCCGGACGATTCGCGAGCTCGTGCAGAAGACCGAGGCCGAGATGCTGAAGACGAAAAACTTCGGCCGCAAGTCGCTCAACGAGATCAAGGAAATCCTGCACAGCATGGGCCTGAGCCTCGGCATGCGGGTCGATCAACCGACGTCGGCGCATCAGGACTAGACATTCCGGGATTCGGGACTCGGGACTCGGGATTCGAGGGCGACGAATCCCGAATCCCGAATCCCGGATCCCGAGTCCCGACAGAGACACAGCTATGAGACACAACGTCGCACACCGAAAACTGGGCCGCGTCACCGAGCATCGCATTGCGCTGCTGCGGAACCAGGCGATGGCGCTCATCCGGCACGAGCGCATTGAAACCACGATGCCGAAGGCGAAGGAGCTGCGGCCGTTCGTCGAGCGGCTGATCACGATCGCCAAGCGCGGGGTCGCTTCGGCCGAGGCCAACGGCAGCGCCCTCCACGCGCGCCGCATGGTCCTTGCGGAGCTTCCCGACCGGGACGTCGTCGGCAAGTTGTTCGAGACGATCGCGCCGCGGTTCGCAGAACGGCCCGGTGGCTACACGAGGATTCTCCGCGTAGGTTTCCGCCGGGGCGATTCGGCAGAGGTGGCGCAGATCGAGCTCCTCGGCAGCGAGTACAACCCGCGCGCGGAGGAAGAGAAGAACGCCGAGAAGGCCGCCGCAACGCCGAAGACCAAGAGCGTCGGCGATCGGCTCAAGGCCGCCGCGCGCGGACTCCGCGCGGGCAAGGGCGAGCAGGGCGGGGGCTCGAAGGGCCAGGCCGGCGGCCAGACCAGGGGCGGCCGGAAGACGACGACCCCTCGAAAAGCCGGAGGGTCGTAAATCCCAAATCCCAAATCCCAAGCTCCAAATCCCAACGTCCAGTCATACAAAAAGCCCGGCGACTTCGGTCGTCCGGGCCTTTTTGATTGGGTTTTGGGATTTGGGATTTGGGTTTTGGGATTTGGGATTTTCAGACTTCCTCCACCGCCTCCTGTCCTCGTTCCGCCTTGGAGGCGGCGATGATCTTCGCCTGGAACTGGTGCGGCACTTCGTCGTAGTGCGAGTACTCCATGTGGTATGTGCCGCGTCCGCCGGTCGCCGACGTAAGGTGCTGCTCGTAGGTCAGCATCTCGGCCATCGGGACCTGCGCGCGGATGACGGTCATCGTGCCGCGGGTATCCATGCCGGCAATGCGGCCCCGGCGTCCGTTCAGATCGCCCATGAGATCACCGGCAAAATCGCTCGGCGCGTAGACCTCGACGTTCATCACCGGCTCGAGGATCGTCGGGCGCGCCCGCGTCATGGCGTCCTTGAACGCGAGCGAGCCCGCCATCTTGAATGACAGCTCGTTCGAGTCGACGGCGTGGAAGGAGCCGTCGAAGACCGTCGCGCGGAAGTCGACCATCGGATAGCCGGCGAGAAACCCGCGCAGGCGCGAGTCCTGGATCCCCTTTTCGACCGCGGGAACGTACTGCCGCGGGATCGATCCGCCGAAGATGTCATCGACGAACTCGAAATCGCTCCCACGCGGAAGCGGCTCTACCCTGATCTTGCAGTCTCCGAACTGGCCGTGGCCGCCCGTCTGCTTCTTGTGCCGGCCGTGGGCCTCGGTGGCGACGGTGATCGTCTCGCGATAGGCGATCCGCTGCGGCTTCAGGTTCACCTCGACGCTGAAGCGCCGCTTCAACTTCGCGACCGTGACCTCGATGTGGAGCTGCCCCTGCCCCGCGAGCAGCAGCTCGTGCGTCTGCGGGTCGCGGGTATAGTTGATGGAGGGATCCTCCTCCCTCAGCCGCTGCATCGAGCCGCTGATCTTGTCCTCGTCACCGCGGCTCTTCGGCTCGATCGCGTAGGAGAGCACCGCCTCGGGAAACTTGATCTCCGCGAGCTTCACCTTGGTGTTCTTCTCCGCGAGCACGTCGTTGGTTCGCGTGTCCTTCAGCTTCGCCACCGCGCCGAGGTCGCCTGCCCTCAGCTCCGGCACTTGTGTCTGGGTCTTGCCCTGGAGGACCAGCAAATGGCCGAAGCGCTCCGAGCTGTCGCGCGTCTGGTTATGCACGTTCGTGTCCTGCTTCAGCGTTCCCGCAATCACCCGCAGCATCGTGATGCGTCCGGCGAACGGGTCCGCGATCGTCTTCCAGACGAACGCCGTGTACGACGCGGTGTCAGACGCCTTGATCGCCGTGTCGTCGCCGCTATCGGTGAGCGCCGGGAAATCACGTTCGGCGGGTGACGGGACATAACTGACAATCGCGTCGAGCAGCGGCTGGATGCCGATGGCATGCAGCGCCGACGTGCAGACGAGCGGGAAGATCTTGCCGGCCATTGTCGCCGTTCTGAGGCCCTGTACCAGCTGCTCCTGCGTGAGCGTTCCTTCCGAGAAGAACGTCTCCATCAGCTGTTCGTCGGCTTCCGCGACCATCTCGATCAGCTGTTCCCGGGCCGCCGTGGCCTGCTCGGCAAGCGCGGGGGGTACGTCTCCCTCGGTCATCTTCCCGCTGCTGTCGGCGGCAAATGTGAGCGCCTTCATGCGCACCAGGTCGACGACGCCGGTAAAGGCCCGCTCGTCGCCGATGGGGAGCTGGATCGGAATGATCTCGCGCGCGCAGTCGAGGCGCAGCGATTCGAGCGTGCGCTCGAGGCTCGCGCGCTCGCGCTCCAGGCGGTTCACGGCGACGATGCGCGGAAGGTTGAGCGAGGCGGCCTCCTCCCAGAGCTTTTCCGTCTGGACTTCGACGCCGGCAACGGCGTCAACGCAGACGAGCGCGCCTTCGGCGACGCGCAGCGCCGACTTTGCATCGCTGAGGAAGTTGGCGAAGCCAGGCGTATCGATGATGTTGATCTTGGTCTTCTGCCACTCGAGGAACGCGAGGCTGGAGGACAGCGTGTGCTTGCGGGCGATCTCTTCGTCGTCGAAATCGGTGACGGTCGTGCCGTCATCGACCTTGCCCAGCCGGTTGACCGCGCCGGCCACGAAGAGCATGGCCGACACCAGCTGCGTCTTGCCGCATCCGCCGTGACCCACAACGGCAACGTTCCGGATGGCGGCGGCGTCATAGACCTTCATACGGGGTATCCTCCTGGGCTCGCGAAGCTTCAGCGAAGTGGTGTGTACCGGCGGATCATAATTCCAAAGGGAGAACCGAAGGGGGACGCGAGAAGGGGGAAGGGGTAGAGATCGGTAAGTCGACATTTATGTCGCAGTACGTTATATCGTCGACGAATCTGTACACTATTGAGCCGCTTCACGACGGGAGGAGACTGAAGCGCCACGCAAACGAAGCCGCCTCTGCGTCTCTCGCGCCCGGTTGCGGCGGCGGTGCGTACTTCGCGCGGCGCACGCGGCTCTGAGAACGACATAGTTGTTGCCGTTTTCGTCGTGTCTGACATTTTAGTTCCATGACTCCGCCCCGTCGGAATCCTCTGAATCGCCATTTTACCCAACAAATCATCGCGAGCGGAGTCCGACAGGAGTGTCGCATGGTGGCGCCCATCTTGCTGTTTCGGGCGCTGACTGGAGCGCTCGTCGACCACGCCCGGCATGTGGTGGCCGGCTGGGCGATCACTCACCTGCGCCGGCAGTGATGCCGGGCGATCCCAATTCGGAGGAGCGATGTCGAAATTTGCGGTGTGGAAGTACGTGTGCCCGTCCCTTATGGTCCTCGGCCTCATGTCGTGCCTGGCGTCGCCAGCGGCCGCGCAGGTGGTCGTGACCGGTGGACTGGACGTGACTAACCAATACAGTTTCCGCGGCATCCGCCAGAACACCAGCGGAGTCTCGATCTGGCCGTACGTGGATTTCGGCGGCACCCCGTTCAAGGGCGATGGCTCGCTGAAGAGCGCCAGCCTCAACGTGGGCAGCTGGAATGCGTTTCACAGCCAGATCCACGACTTCAGAAACCTCGATGGCGACATCTCCAGCAACAAGTGGTACGAGTCGGACATCTACGCCACCCTGGGTCTCGGCTTCGGAGGCGGGGTCAGCCTCGGGACGACGTATACGTCGTATACCAGTCCGGGGAACTACTGGAGGCACATCAAGGAGATCGCGTTCAAGCTGGGCGTCGATGACAGCGCGAAACTCGGGAAGGGCGCGCTCAAGCCCTATGGGCTGGTCGCGTTCGAGTTGACTGACGACGGCCAGGCGGACGCGGGCGCGAGCAAGGGTGTGTACGTGGAACTCGGCATCGCGCCCGGATACGCGGGGAGCAAGGCGTCGCTGGCAGTGCCGGTGAAGCTCGGTCTGAGCGCGAAGGACTACTACGAGTTTGGCACTGGAAGCGATTCCAAATTCGGGTACTTCAGCATCGCCGGCATCGTCACGGTCCCCGCGGGTCCGCATTTCAACGTGCATGGTGGGGTGGAAGTGCAGGCGTACGGGGATAACCTCAAGGCATACAACGCATACGGCGACAGTGGAGACCGTGCGGCGACCGCGATCGGCTCGGTCGGGATCGGCTTCTCCTACTGAGCGGTCCGGGACCCGCTGCAGATGCCGATGATGATCGTGCCTGAGTCATCGGCAGTCCGCCTCACCGCGAGGCGGCGGAGCGACGCGGGGGCCCGCCTCCGGCCCCCCGCGTCCGCCCCGTCATATGATTGTCCGCGCGAGTCCCCGAATGTTCCGTTCATGTCGGTAAGCCAGCCGGATTCCACCGGTTCGGCGCTGAGAGCCTCGCTCGACGCGGCCCGCGTGGAGTTGCGCGCCGCCATCGCGCGCGGCGCGGGAGGGCGCGGCACGCTCGAGCGTTACGCGGATCGTGTTGACGGGTTGATCCGGCAGGTGTTCACCGATGCCGGTCCGTATGACGGGCCGGTTGCGGTGATCGCGCTCGGCGGATACGGACGCCGTCATCTGTGCCTCCACTCGGATATCGATCTCCTCCTGCTCTTTGGAAACGGCATAGGTCCGGACGAAGAGCGCTTCGTGCACCGCTTCCTGAATCCCCTGTGGGATCTTGGCGTCGTCGTCGGACACCAGGTGCGCGACATCGAGGATTTTCAGCGCCTCGAGACCGACAACCCGGAGTTTCTCCTGGCGCTGCTCGACGCGCGGCCGGTGGCGGGCGCGCGCTCGGTGTTCGAGCGCTTCGGCGCGGTCTTTCACCAGGCGGACACGCACGCCTTCATCCTGCGCTCGCTGCTCGCCCTGATCGAGGAGCGCCACGCGAAATTCAACGACACGTTGTACCAGCTCGAGCCCGACGTGAAGGATGCACCCGGTGCCCTTCGCGATCTGACCGCGACGCGCACAATCGCGCTCCTCACCGATCCGCTGCTGCTGCGGCGCGGGCCCGCCGACGCCGCGAGGTTCGACGACGCGGAGGACTTTCTGCTGGAGGTGCGATCGACGCTGCACCTCGAGTGCGGGCGCAACCAGAACGTGTTGAGCCACGAGCTGCAGGAGCGCACGGCGGAGATGCTCGGGTTCCCGGGCGCCGAGCCGGGCCAGCGCGTCGAGAAGCTGATGAGCGACTACTTCCGCCACGCGCGTATCGTGAGCCGGTCGCTCGAATGGGCGCGGCGGACGGCGCCGGTGCCGGTCGGCCCCAACATGGGGCTCTCGCGCGACGGCGTGCGGTTCATCGATCCGGTGCAGGCGGCGCGCAATCCGGCATCATGGCCGGCCACGTTCCAGGCGGCGCTCGATGCGGGGACGGAAGTGTCCGAAGAGGCGCTCTCGTGCATTCAGCAGCACGTGGATCGGTACCGCGCGGACGACTTCTTCGTGGACGCGAAGGATCGGGCGGCGCTGCTGCGGTTCCTGAAGCCGCGGCCAGGGCTCTATGCCCGCCTCTCGCAGATGCACGATTGCGGGCTGCTCGGGCGTGTCTTCCCCGAGTTCCAGGCGATTTCGTGGCGTGTGGTGCGCGATTTCTACCACAAGTACACCGTCGACGAGCACACACTGCTGACGATCCGGAACCTCGAGCGGCTTACCACGACCGACGCGCCGCATCGGGTGCGATTCCGGTCGCTCATCGGGGATCTCCAGGCACCAGAGCTGCTCGTGCTCGCGCTCCTCTTTCACGATGTCGGGAAATGGCGCGACGACGACCACGCGCTCGAAAGCGTCCGGATGGCGGAGCAGGTGCTGGAGAGGCTGCAGGTGACGGGCGAATCCCGCGAGGTCGTCCTGTTCCTGATCCGGCATCACCTCCGGATGTCGCTCGCCGCCTTCCGGCGCGATACCGAGGATCCCGAGATTGTGAAACAGTTCGCGGCGCTCGTCGGTACGGAGGAGCGTCTCAAGCTGCTCTGTCTGATGACGGTTGTCGACATCGAGGCCGTGAGCCCGGACACGCTGACGCCGTGGAAGGCGGAGCTCCTCTGGCGACTCTACGTCGACACCTACAATCACCTGACGCAGCGGTACGGCGACGAGCTGATCGAGCGTAACGAGGCGGGCCTCACCGAGCTGCAGGCGAACCGGCCCGACGATGTCAGCGCGACGGAAGTCACGAAGTTCCTCGAGGGCCTTCCGCAGCGCTATCTGCATGTCTTTCCGCGCGACACGATTTACCGGCATATTCGGCTGGCGCGCGATATCAAGCCCGACGAGGTGCACCTCTCGCTCGAGCAGAAGGGTGCGACCTGGGCGCTCGCGGTCGCGACGCTCGACAAGCCGTTCCTGTTCTCGAACATCTGCGGCGTGCTCTCGTCGTTCGGCATGAACATCCTGCGCGGCCACGCGTTCACGAACCCCAACGGGCTCGTGCTCGACGCGTTCGAGTTCACGGACGAGGAGCGGTTCTTCGAACTGAATCGCGATGCGCAGGACCAGGTGCTGCATGTCATGCAGGACGTCGTGTCCGGGCGTGCCGACGTGACCGCACGGCTGCGCGGCCGTGAACAGAGCATCCTTCAGGCAAGGAGCTCGCTGCGCTTTCCGCCGGTCGTGCACACCGACAACAAGGCGTCTGGCCGCTATACGATCCTCGACATCGTGACCGGCAACGCTCTCGGGCTCCTGTACCGAATCAGCCGCGTCATCTCGCAGCACGGCTGCGACGTCGACCTCGTGCTGATCGCCACCGAGGGCGAAAAGGCGATCGATGTGTTTCACATCACGAAGGCAGGATCCAAACTCACGGAGGCGGAGCAGATCGCGCTGACCTCCGGTCTGCAACGCACTCTGGAGGGAACGGTATGAAGCTGCTCAAGAGTATCGTCCGCCCGAACAAGGTGGACGACGTGAAGGACGCGCTGGCCAAGCTCAATATCGCGGGTATGACGGTGACCGAGGTGCGCGGCCACGGCAAGCAAAAGGGGCACACCGCGATCTACCGCGGCAAGGAGTACAACGTCAGCCTCCTTCCGAAAATGGAGATCGAGGTGGTCGTACCCGATACGATCGCGGACGAAGCGATCAAGGCGATCGTGCAGGCCGCGCGCACCGGCGAGATCGGCGACGGCCGGGTCTTCGTCATCCCCGTGCAGGAGAGCTACCGCATCCGCACCGGAGAGATGGAGAAGTAGCGTGTCCGATCGCAGCGCGCACGCTTCAGCGTGCGCGCGCGATCAGGGAGAGCCGGGTCGCGCCGGCGGACGAGCAGGAGCCACCGTCGGCGAGCACGCAACGTTCGCGAATGTCAGGCTGTTCTCGCGAATGTCGTGCACCTGGCTCACGTGGTAGCAGGTCCCCGTTACCGCATCGTTCAGCGGCGCACTCTCGGGCCCTTCACGCGTCCACACGAGCGTGGCATCCGATACATTGGCGACCGCCAGCTGCTGCAGGACCAGCCTGACGCTCCCCGCGTCCGGTGCGTACAGAAACGTGCGGCTCTGATGAAGAGCGGCGACAACCTGATCGAACCACCACACATCAGAGACGACGTATCCGTGGAGTTCGGTCACTGACTCTGTCGCGTTGACGACGCGCGCATAGTAGCGTTTTGTGCCTCGCAGCTCGCGGTAGGCGGCGCGCGTTGTCCAGATGCCTGCGATCAGAATGAGCACAACAAGTGCCTGACGGAGGCGCCTCCGATACCCAGGCTGGATCGCCTCGGTGCCGGCGGCGGTCGCCAATACGATCAACGCCGGTGACGCAATTAGCAGGAATCGCGGCCCCCATTGCGCCCCACCGTCGTGGGTGGATGTGAGCCAGACGAGGACAAGCGTCCACACGGCCAGGAACCAGAGGCGCCGCGTTCGATCCGTGGCGGTGAACGGGACGAACACCAACGCCCCCGCCGGCCATGCGTTCCACAGTGAATCACGCGGGAAGGCGCCTCGAGTTGCGGCAATCGCAACGACCGCACACCCTGCCAGCGCAAGCGTTTGACGTCGGCGGAGGTCCAGCGGCGCGAAACGAGCGATCCAGGCTGCTCCGACGAGCAGAAAACCGAGGGCCGCCAGTGGAGTGGCGGGCAGCAGCCACAACCGGATCCGGTGGCCCCTCGCGGCGAACCACTGATCCAGCAGCGGAGCAAGATTCGCAGCGAGGTGTGGACCGGTGATGCTGCCCGAATGCAGATAGTTGACCGCCGCGAAAGGCATGAGAATCGCCGCGACGCCGATGAGCAAGCCCGGAAATCCATCCTGTCGACGCGATATCCACGCCAGCGCAACCACGTACCACAAGGCCTCTGGACGAAGAAGGATGGCGACGCCGCTCAGCGCGCCGGCGGCAGCCATCGCGAGCCTGACGCGAGTGTCCCGACCGGCGGAACCGAGGACGAGCGCTGTGCCTGCGGCGACACACGCAATCGCGGGCGCGTGTTCCCAATACTCCAATCCATAGAAGAAGACCGGACTCGCGAAGACGGCCAGAACGACCAGCAGGCCGACAGCGGCGGAAGGGGCGCTGTGCCGCCGGATCACATTGAGTAACGGCAGCATTCCGATAAAACCCAGCAGCGGGAGGATGTACGCGCCGCGCAATCCGACGGCGGCGATCGGAAGCGCCGAGAGCACCGGAAACACGGGTGACTGAAGCACGTGTGCGTGATCGTCATGGATCTCAAAAAACCGGTCGACGTACGACACGGGATGGCCATCGATCGTCGGGAGGTCGACTTCAAAAGGACGCGTCGGGTGCTCGATGGCGCCAAGGGAAGCGATCAGCTTGACCCCGGAGTCACCGCTATAAAACCCCTCGGCCGGCATCGATGCCGCGAGCACGCCCAGAGCGATGATGCCGGCGGCCACAGCGGCCCAGAGGAGCGATTGCTCGCGTGATCGCAATGATGGCGAGAAAGTCACCGCAACGGCTCAACGCTATTCGTATCGCAGGGCCTCGATCGGATCGAGCCGCGACGCGCGGACGGCGGGCACCATGCCGAAGAAGATCCCGACGGCGGCCGAAAAGCCCAGGCCGAGCGCGAACGACCACCACGGGAGCGAGATGGGGAAGCCGGTAGCCGCATGGACGGCGACCCCGATACCTGCGCCCAGCAGGATGCCGAGCAGCCCGCCGACCGAGGTGAGCACCACCGCCTCCGCGAGGAACTGGAAGAGAATCTCACGGCGCCGTGCGCCCAGGGCCTTGCGCACGCCGATCTCGCGTGTGCGTTCGGTGACCGAGATGGTCATGATGGCCATCACGCCGATGCCGCCCACCATCAACGCGATGGACGAGATGACAATCAGCCCCAGGAACGTCGCCTGGCTGACCTGATCCCACACCTTCAGTGCCGCGTCCTGCGTCACCACGTCGAAATCGTCCGGCTCGTCCAGCGTGAGGCCGTGACGGATGCGCATGATCTCCTCGACCTGCGCGAGCGCTTCGCCGCGCCGGGCGCTCTCGTACGGCAGCACGGCGATCATCGCGCTGCCCGGCTGCCCGCGAAACACGCGGCGCGCCTGCGTGCCGAAGAGCGCCTGGTGCGTCGACTGGGGAATGACTACGAAGTCGTCCTGCTGGGTGCCGAGGTTGCCGACCGACGGGCGTTTGTCGAGTATGCCCACGACCGTGTATTCACCCGCGCCCAGGCGGACCTTCTTGCCGATCGGATTGAGACCGCTCTTGGCAAAGAGCACCTGGTTAGGAGTGTCGCCGAGCACGACGACCTTGCGTTTGTGCTCAACCTCCGGCGCGGTGAACAGCCGGCCCGCCGTGATCTTCACGAAGGTCAGCGCCGCGTACTCCTCTGTTGCTCCGATGACATTCAGCAGCTTTGTGCGGTTGCCGTCGTAGTACGCGCGCTCCTGCACGTCGCCCATCGCGCCAAGCCAGATGTCGACGGTCTGCACCGCGGGGGCCAGCCGTTGAATCGCTCGCGCATCGTTCACGGTGAGGTTCGGCCGCCGTACGAGGTCGGCGAAGTCCCGGCCCGCTGCAATGCTCAAGCCGCTGAACTTGGCGACGAAGATGGTGTTCGGCCCGAGCGTCCGGATGCTGTCGCGCAGCGACTGATCGAACCCGCGGATGAGCGACGTCATCCCGACGATTGCCGTGATCCCGATGACCACACCGAGCACCGTCAGCGCCGATCGCAGCTTGTTGACGCGCAGGGTATCGAGCGCGAGTAGAACGACTTCCCCCAGCAGCGCGACGCGGAATCCCATCTCCATCATTCGCGCCTCAATGCCTCGATCGGATCGAGGTGCGCGGCGCGCGAGGCAGGATACAGGCCGAAGAAGAGCCCGACCGCCGCGGTGATTCCGATGCCGAGCGCGACCGACCAGGGCTCCAGCCGCGCCGGCAGCGGCGTGACCGCCGAGATGACCTGACCAATCCCGGCGCCAAGCACGATGCCTGTAACGCCGCCGCATATCGAGAGCGTCACCGACTCGGTCAATACCTGCCACATGATGTCGGTCCGCCGCGCGCCCAGCGCCTTGCGCAGCCCGATCTCACGAGTGCGCTCGGTGACGACCATCAGCATGATGTTCATGATGACAATCCCGCCGACCACCAGCGAGAGCGCCACGACGCCGACGAGGACCGCGAAGATCCCCGTCGTTGCCTGGTGATACAGCGCCAGCACCGTGTCCGACGTCACCAGCCCGAAGTTGTTCCGCTGGGATGCCTTGAGACGACGTACCACCCGGAGCGCCACCGTCGCGTCGTCCATGGCAATCGGGAGGAGGGCAGGCGTGACCGGTTTGACGGAGAGCGCGAGCGATGGCCGCGACCCGAAGAGCTTCATGTACGCGCCGAGCGGAATCACCACGTACGAATCGAGCGATGTGCCGAGAAAGCCCCCCTTTTTCTTGCTGACGCCGACCACGCGGAAGTGCACCCCTTCGATCTGGATCGTCTTGTCCAGCGGATTGACGTCACCGAAGAGGCGAAGCGCCGTTTCCGTGCCGAGCAGCACGACCGGCCGGTTCCGGGCGACCTCGATGGCGCTCATCATCCGGCCACGCTCGGCGTCGAAGTTGGCGAAATCGAGGTAATCGGACGTGACGCCCTGGATCTCGACTCGGTCCAGCACCTGCTCACGATACGACACGGACGCGGGCTGCTGTGCCTGCGCCATCACGGATCGGATCGTCGGGCTGAAGCTGCGGACGGCATCGGCTTCAGAAAGCGTGAGGAGCGGATTGGCGCGAACGCGCTCGACGTCCTCGTCCGTCCGCGTGATCGGCAGACGCTGAATCGTGAACGCGTCCGCACCCACCTCGCTGACGATGGCGTTGGAAACCATCGCGTTCATCCCTTGAATCAGCGAGACCACCGTCACGATCGAGGTGACCGCGACGATATTCCCGAGCACCGTCATCAGCGACCGGAGCTTGTTGCCCCAGATCGTCTGAAGAGCGAGGCGGATGGACTCAAATAGCTGCACTGCTGAATTTTGAATTACGAATGCTGAATGAATGCTGAATCATTCAGCATTCCACAATCGGCATTCAGAATGTTCATCGGGGCGCGTTGATCTTTACAGGCGACCCGTCTGATAGCTGGCGCACGGACTCGAAGGGTCCGGTCACCACCTGGTCGCCTGCCTTCAGTCCCGAGAGCACTTCGAAGTATCGCTCGCCTGCGACGCCGACCTTGACCGGCTCGAACACGACGCGGCCGTCCCGGAAGACGAACACGCCCTCTGTTTCCTTTCGCGCCTGCCCGGGCGCCGGCTCTGGCGGCGCCTGGGGCGGGGCCGGGACCGGCGTGCCGAACGCATTCCGCTGCACCGGCGGAGGGGGTTCGTGAATCAACGCCCCTTTCTGGTCGAAGAGCATCTCGCGCACGGTGAGCGACTGAATCGGCACAGCGACGACGTGGCTGCGCCTCGCGGTTGTGATCTCCGCGGTGCACGTGAAGCCAGGGCGTACGTCAGGCACGGGCTCATCGATCGTAACGACGACTTTGAAGTTCGTCGCCTGCCGTTGTCCAGTGATGTTCGTTTGCGCGGCCGTCTGGATCGGACTGTTGCCGATCTCGGTGACATGGCCCTTGAACATCCTGTCGGCCACTGCATCGATCGTCACGACGGCGACCTGCCCGATCGTCACGTTGGGGATGTCGGTCTCGTCGACCTCAATCTCAGCCTGGATGGCGGACATGTCGGCGACCGTCAACAGCACGGTCCCGGGATTGTTCATCGTGCCGAGCACGACGTTCTCGCCTTCCTCGATGTTGCGCCGGGTGACGATGCCGTCCATCGGCGACGAGATCGTCACCTGGCTCAGGCTGTAGCGCGTGGTCGAGAGACCCGCCTGCTCCTGCTTGATCTGCTGCTCACGCGTCTGCACTTCCTGCTGACGCGTCTTCAGCTCGGCCTCGCGGACCGTCACGTCGTTTTGCGCCCGCTCGAGCGCTTCACGCGTCGTGAGGCCATCCTTGGCAAGGTCCTGTTGGCGCTTGAGCGTCTGCTGCGCGAGCTGGAGGTTGGCGCGCGCCTGTTCCACCGCCGACGTCGACTCCTGCAGCGACGACTGCGCGGCCGCGACGCTCGCCTCGCCGCGTTCGAGTTGTCCCGCCAGCGAGCGGGGGTCGATCTCCAACAGGAACTGCCCGGCCTTCACGCGCTGGCCTTCCTGCACGGCGAGCCGCGTGACACGCCCCATCGTTGTCGCCGACACGTCGACCTGGCGCTTTGGCTGGATCTTTCCGGACGCCGAGACGAGTGCGTCGAGATCGCGGGCTCGAACGGCTTCGACGGCGACGGCCGGCAGGTCGTTCCGGTTGCGCCAGATCCGCGCGCCAATGCCGCCTGCGGCAAGGAGGACGAGGATGACCACAATGATCCAGGTCCGCCGCTTCATGCCGTGCCTCCCGACACGGCCATGGCCAGCGCAACCAGGAAAGCGAGAGCGACGTATGCGCCGGCGAAGACGAGCGCGAGGCGTCGTGTCGGCCGCTCGTAGAGCACCGAGATGCCGATGGCCAGCACGACGATCCACCAGACCACGAAGAGATCAATCACGCCAAGGAACCGCGCTACGGGTGAGGCTTCATCCAGCATCGTAAAGAACTGCACGAGCGTTGTCGGGCTTGCAATCGATTCGCGGAGGTAGTCGACTGGCGTCGCAACCACCTGGCGCAGCGCCAGGATGACGCCTGCGTAGCACATGACCGCCAAGACTTGGGCATAAGAGGCGCGGTGGCGGGTCGTCCGGTTCAGTATGACGTAAAGCAGCGCCGCACACCCGAACGCGAGTGCCGGCCCGCTGGCAAGCGTCGTCGCGGCGGGATACAGGATGTGGAACCTGCCGCTGGCCGCCGTCTGTTCCATGCGGGAGTACTGCGCATCGTCAACCGTTTGACCGAATGCGAGCGCCGTTCGCTCCCATTGATCGACGAGCGCCTGTTGACCGACCTGAGTCCACAGGAACCCTGCGCTGCAGGCGAAGGTGATGAGCGTCGTCCCGATGAGCACTGGCGCCCACGCCGGCGCCGCAATAATTGCCGCAAAAGTCGCGCGTGGCCGTCGGATCACACCGTAGACACGCCCAGGAAGCGAGTTCAACGCAAGACTCCTGATAGGATGACTCTTCGGCTTCGCCTCAGACTCCCGACTCCCCCAAACCCGAAAAACCACATCCAAAGCCTTGGGAGTTGGTAGTTGGTAGTTGGGAGTTGTTCGGGATGACCACAAATATATCTGCTATACGAATCATCACCTTCAGACGATTCGTCTCCGTGTTCGTCTTTGTGTTCCTCCTCGCTGTTGCTGCGAGCGTCTGTTCCGCCCAAATTGTTGAAAGCGTTGGGAATCGCGCGCTGGGAATGGGCGGAGCCTTCGTGGCGGTCGCCTCTGACAGCAGCGCGACCTGGTGGAACCCGGCCGGCCTGGCGACCGGCCCGTTTTCGGACGTGTCGACCGCTCGTGGCGTTGTCGATCTCAAGGAAAACGTGCCATCCCGTCGAGACCGTGTGTCCTTTTTTGCAGCATCCGCCCCGATGGTCGGTTTCAGCTATTACCGCTTAAGAATCACCGACATACAACGATCCGGGGCTAAAGGACAGCCGGTTGTGGACCGAGAAGATACACGGGCCGGAGTGTCCGTGCGGTCGTTTTCTGTCAGCGAATTGGGTCTGACGCTCGTCCAGTCGATGCTGCCTGGGGTCCACGCCGGAGCCACATTGAAATACGTACGCGGGACCTTGCGCGGCGACACCGGCGATGCGGCTCGGCCGCCCTCCGAATTGCTCGACAGCGGGGAAGAACTGGGCGGCGGGGCCGCCGAGAACCGCTTCGATCTCGATGCCGGAGTGATCGGCGTTGCCGGTCCGGTGCGCGTCGGGGCCGTGATGCGAAATATTCGCGCGCTGACGTTCGGCGATGGCGGTTTCACGCTTCCGCGGCAAACGCGGGTTGGAGCGGCTCTGGACGTTGAGAAAGCCGGCGGACCGCCGCTGACCCTGGCGGTTGATGCCGACGCGCGGACGTACACGACGGCATCCGGCGACCGGCGTGTCATTGCGGCCGGTGTGGAGCACTGGCTGGGTATGCGGCGCGTGGGCGTCCGCGGCGGGGGACGCGTCAACATGGTCGGGGCCAAGGAGCGCGTGGCGACGGCCGGCGCGAGCGTTCTGGTGCGTACGGGGTTCTACGTCGAAGGACAGGTGACGCACGGTGGCGCGGACTCGGAGCGCGGCTGGGGCGTCGGAGCACGCGTGACTTTTTAGGCGAGGTTATTCACTGATGACAAGGCACAGAGACTCAGAGACACAGAGGAACGAAGTGATTGGTCTCTGTGACGCTGTGTGTTTGTGGCCCGTGAGAGCGATTTTCTAAGACATGGCGGTCCGCATTGGTGAGCTGCTTCTCAAAGAGAGGCGCATCACACCCGAGCAACTTCAGGAGGCACTGAACTATCAGCGCCAGAACGGCGGAAAACTAGGTTTTAACCTCATCAAGCTGGGGTACGTGAAGGACGAGGAGATCACCGCGCTCCTCAGTAAGCAGTACGGCGTGCCCTCGATCGCGCTGACACAGTTCGAAATCGATCCGGCGGTCGTGAAGCTGGTACCCGGGGAGACCGCGCAGAAATATCAAATCGTCCCGCTCTCGCGCGCCGGCGCGACGCTGACGATCGCGATGACCGACCCGACCAACGTGTTCGCCATGGACGACATCAAGTTCATGACGGGCTACAACGTCGAGCCGGTCGTGGCGTCGGAGACCGCGGTCATCGACGCGATCGCGAAGTATTACGGGAAGGGCGCCCCGGCTGAAAAGAATGTCGTGGCGCCGGGTGCCAGTGCGCTCGAGCTCGCAAGCAAGGGGCTCGAGGAGATGCAGGCGCTCGGCGACGCCGGCGACGTCGAGGTCCTCCAGGAGTTCGAGGAGATCAGCGCCGAGCAGCTCGCCAAGCAGGGCGAGGAAGCGCCGGTCATCAAGCTCGTAAACGTGATTCTGATGTCGGCCATCCAGAAGGGCGCCAGCGACATTCACATCGAGCCGTATGAGAAGGAGCTGCGCGTGCGGTACCGCGTCGACGGCATTCTCTACAACATCATGTCGCCGCCGATGAGGTACCGCGACGCGATCACCTCGCGCATCAAGATCATGTCGAAGCTCGACATCGCCGAAAAGCGCCTGCCGCAGGACGGCCGCATCAAGATCCGCTTTCAGGACGCCGGGAAGACCAAGGAGATCGATTTCCGCGTGTCGTGCCTGCCGACGCTCTTCGGCGAGAAGATCGTCATGCGTCTGCTCAACAAGGACAACCTGATGCTCGACATGACCAAGCTCGGGTTCGAGTCCGAGTCGCTGGTCAAGTTCGAATCCGCGATTCAGAAGCCCTGGGGCATGGTGCTCGTGACGGGCCCGACCGGTTCGGGCAAGACGAACACGCTGTACTCCGCCATCTCCAAGATCAACACGATGGAGACGAACATCATGACCGCGGAGGATCCGGTCGAATTCAACCTGGTCGGCGTGAATCAGGTTCAGGTGCGCGAGAACATCGGCCTCAACTTCGCCGCGGCGCTGCGCAGCTTCCTCCGCCAGGACCCCAACATCATCCTCGTCGGCGAGATTCGAGACTTCGAGACGGCTGAAATCGCGGTGAAGGCGGCGTTGACGGGCCACCTTGTGCTGTCGACGCTCCACACCAATGACGCGCCGAGTACGGTGAACCGTCTGATGAACATGGGCATCGAGCCGTTCCTGGTCGCAAGCTCGCTCAATCTCGTGTGTGCCCAGCGCCTGGTGCGCAGAATTTGCAAGAACTGCTCAGCTCCGCACCCAACGACGGCCCCCGCGCTGGTGCAGGCCGGCTTCAATGCCGAAGATGCAAAAACCGTCGTCCCGAACAAAGGCAAGGGCTGCGAGAAGTGCAACCAGACCGGCTACAAGGGCCGCGTCGGCTTGTACGAAGTGATGGACGTCACGGAGGATCTGCGCGAGCTGATTCTCGTCGGCGCGTCGTCGCTCGAACTGCGCCGCAAGGCGGTGGACGAAGGGATGATCACGCTGCGCGGAAGCGGGCTGCGCAAGGTCAAAGAGGGCGTAACGACGATCGAAGAGGTCGTCAGGGAGACCGTGAAATGACGTTGCCAGAGCTGCTCAAGAAGACGGTGGAGCTCGAAGGGTCCGATCTGCATCTGACGATCAGCACGCCGCCGCAGGTGCGGGTGCACGGTCACCTGCAGCGTCTCGAGGGCGTGGACCTCACACCGTCGGAAACCAAGGCGCTCACGTACAGCGTCCTCACCGATTCGCAGAAGAAGCGCTTCGAGGAGGCGCTCGAGCTCGACTTCTCCTTCGGTATCAAAGGGCTCGCCCGCTTCCGCTGCAACATGTTCAACCAGCGCGGCGCCGTCGGAGCGGTCTACCGGCTGATCCCGGAGAAGATCCGAAGCTTCCAGGAGCTGGGCCTGCCGCCGGTCCTCGCGAATCTCGCCGAGCGCCCGCGAGGACTCGTGCTCGTCACCGGTCCCACCGGGAGCGGCAAGTCGACGACGCTCGCGGCGATGATCGACAAGATCAATATCGAGCGGAAGGATCACATCCTCACGATCGAGGATCCGATCGAGTACATCCACCAGCACAAGGGATGCCTCGTGAACCAGCGCGAGGTGCACAGCGACACGATGAGCTTTTCGAGCGCGCTGCGCTCCGCGCTCCGCGAAGATCCTGACATCGTCCTCATCGGCGAGCTGCGCGATCTGGAAACCGTGGAATCGGCGCTGCGCATCGCGGAGACGGGCCATCTCACGTTCGGGACACTCCATACCAACTCAGCCGCGCAGACGATCAACCGCATCATCGACGTCTTTCCGGCGCACCAGCAGAGCCAGATCCGGACGCAGCTGTCGCTCGTACTCGAAGGGATCGTCTGTCAGGCGCTGCTGCCGAAGCTCGGCGGCGGGCGCGTCTGCTCGCTCGAGATCATGGTTCCGACACCCGCAATCCGGAACCTGATTCGCGAGGACAAGGTTCATCAGATCTATTCGGCGATGCAGACGGGCCAGGAAAAGCTCGGCATGCAGACGGCAAACCAGTCACTGGCGTCGCTGCACATGAAAAAGCTGATTAACCTCGAGACGGCGCTGAACGCCTCGTCCAACAAGGAAGAACTGCAGGAAATGATTCACCGCGGCGTCGGGATTGTCGCCGGCGCCGGCCTCGGCAGGCCAGGGATGCCGCCTCGGCCGGCAATTGGCCGATAAATGGACAGGGACTAGGGATATCGGGGATCCGGGATCGACACTCTATGGAGCCGGAAGTTGGGGTTTGGGATTTGGGATTAGGGACTTGAGTTATGCCAACGTTTGCCTATAGCGGACGGACGCGTGCCGGCGAGACGGTCACCGGCGAACGCGTCGCGGACACGATGGATGCGGTGATCGCCGGGTTGCGGCGCGAGCAGGTCCTCGTCACGACGATCAACCCGACCAAGGAGAAGGCCGCCGCCAAGGCGCCGAAAGCGCCCCGGGCCAAGGGGGTCGACTCCAAGAATCTCGCGGTATTCGTCCGCCAGTTCTCGGTGATGATCGACGCCGGGCTCCCGCTGGTGCAGTGCCTCGAAATCCTGGGCGCGCAGGAGGAGGACAAGAATTTCGCCGCCGTTATTCTCGCGACGCGCGGCGACGTCGAAAGCGGCGCGTCGCTGGCCGACGCGATGAAGAAGCACCCGAAGACCTTCGACCCGCTCTTCACCAACATGATCGCTGCCGGCGAAGCCGGCGGTATTCTCGACACGATTCTCAAGCGCCTGGCGACGTACATCGAGAAGGCCGTCAAACTCAAAGGCCAGGTCAAGTCGGCGATGATTTACCCGGTCGCCGTCGTCGTCATCGCCGTCGTCGTCGTTGGCGTCATTCTGTGGAAGGTCATTCCGACGTTTGCGAACCTGTTTGCCGGCCTGGGCGCGGAGCTGCCGCTGCCGACGCGCGTCGTCATCATGCTCAGCAACAACCTGGTGCGGTTCGGACCGTTCCTCATCGTCGGACTGGTGGGCGCCAGCTTCGGATTCAAGTCGTACTACGCGACGCCGAAGGGACGGATGGTGATCGACAGGATCGTGCTGAAGTTGCCGATCCTCGGCCTGCTGATGCGGAAGATCGCGGTGGCGCGGTTCTGCCGCACGCTTTCGACGCTGCTCGCCTCGGGCGTGTCGATTCTCGAAGCGCTCGACATCACGGCGAAAACGGCCGGCAACGCGGTCATCGAGCAAGCGATCCAGACCACGCGCACGAGCATCGAGCGAGGTGAAACGATTGCAGCGCCGCTCAAGGAGACCGCGGTGTTTCCGCCGATGGTCGTGCAGATGATTGGCGTCGGCGAGGCAACGGGCGCGCTCGACACGATGCTCAGCAAGATCGCGGACTTCTACGAAGAGGAAGTCGACGTGGCGGTCGCCGGTCTGCTGACGCTGATGGAGCCGCTGATGATCGCGGTTCTCGGCGGCGTCGTAGGCGGTATCGTCATCGCGATGTACATGCCGATCTTCAGCCTGATCAGCAAGCTGGGCCAGAGCTAGGATTGCTGTGGACCTGCGTTCGCGTCTCTCGACGCTGATCGCCGTCCGAATCGTTGTCGGCACCCTGCTGCTCGGCTCGGCGCTCCTCGTCGAGATCAACCGGCCGGGCGCGTTTCCACGTGACCCGTTCTTCTTGCTCATCGGCCTGACGTATGCGCTGAGCGTGCTCTACATGGCATCGCTCAGGTTTGTGGCCCGCTACCCCTGGATCGCCGACGCGCAGCTTGGCGCCGACGCGATCCTCGTGTCCGCCTTCATCCACGTCACCGGCGGTATCACCAGCTATTTCTCGTCGCTGTACCTGCTGCCGATCATGGCGGCGAGCACCGTGCGGTTCCGCCGGGGCGCGCTGCAGGTGGCCGCGCTCAGCGTCGTGCTGTATCTCGCGCTTGTCTCGTCGCAATATCTCGAGCCGACCGCATTCTTTCCCGCGTCGTGGCAGGCGCTCGGGCCGTCGGAGCTGCCGACGGCGCGCTTCGCGCAATACACGGTTGCCATCAATCTGTTCGGGTTTTTCGCCGTGGCCCTGCTGTCGGGATCGCTCGCGGAAAACCTGCGTACCGCCGGCGCGAGCCTCGAACGCGCATCGACACAGATTGCCGATCTGCGCGCGTTCAACCAGTACGTCATCGACAGCATGCTGAGCGGTCTCGTCACCGCCGACATGGACGGCCGCATTCTCACCTTCAATCGCGCGGCAGCCTCGATCACGGGACTGAGCACAGCGCAAGCCATCGGCCACGATGTGGGCGAGGTGCTCCAGCTGCCCGCGCCGCTCCGTGGCCGGCTGTTGACGCTTGGCGAGACGGGGGCCCAGCGGGCCGATCACCAGTACCGCTGGCCGGATGGACGGCTGATGGAGATCGGCTTGACCGTCACGACGCTTTCGCTGCCGGACGGCCGTAGCGGGTATCTGTTGACCTTCCAGGACGTCACGGATGTCAGGCGGATCGACCGGGGCGCCCGGATGCAGCAGCGGCTGGCAGCGGTCGGCGAGATGGCGGCCGGTATTGCGCACGAGATCCGCAATCCACTGGCGTCGATGTCGGGGTCGATCCAGGTCCTGCGGCAGGAACTGGCGCTGAGCGAGGACCAGGCCCAGCTGATGGACATCGTGCTGCGCGAGTCGGAGCGCCTCAACGAAACGATTCGGTCGTTCCTGGCTTACGCGCGCCCCCAACGTTTCACGTTGGCCCGCCTTGACATCCGTCGCGTCGTGCAGGACACGGCGACTCTGCTGCGCAACAGCGCCGAGGTCAGGGAGGACCACGTGATCGACGTGGATCTGCCAGACGATCCAGTCTGGTACGAAGCGGACGAAAACCAGATCCGGCAGATCCTCTGGAATCTTGCGACGAACGGATTGCGCGCGATGTTGTCGGGCGGCCGTCTGGTGCTCTCGGCAAAGACCGAGCGCGCGGCGGGACTGGATGAGTTGACCATCACGATCGAGGACCAGGGCTGCGGCATTCCGCCGACTGAGCTCGACAGTCTCTTTCAGCCCTTCCGCAGTTCGTTCGAGAAGGGTACGGGCCTGGGCCTTGCGATCGTTCACCGCATCGTGACCGACTACAACGGCTCGATTGAGGTGTTGTCCACAGTGGGGACCGGCACGACCGTCCGCGTCCGGCTGCCGCTTCGAGCGCCCGAGCCAGACGCCCCACCTGCGAGTGCGACGCCGGTCGTGGCCGGAGACCGTGCGAGAATATGAGCCCCCCTCCCTCGCACTCGAAAGCTCCCGTGGCCGACGCCGCCAGTGCGCCGCCGGCTCCGGCGAAGGTCCGCATTCTCGTCGTTGATGACGAGCCGTCGATGAGGGAGATGCTGCGCATCGTGCTGCGGCGCGACGGGTATGAGGTGATGATCGCGGAGAACGGACGCGACGCCATCGAGCAGCTGCACCGCTCGCAGTTTGATCTCCTGCTGTCGGACATCAAGATGCCGGATGTGACCGGTGTCGAGGTTCTGCGGGCCGCGAAGGACATCAATCGCGACATCGTGGCATTCATGATGACGGCGCACGCGTCGACGAGCACTGCCGTCGAGGCGATGCGTCTAGGGGCTGTCGACTACTTCACGAAGCCGTTCAGCATGGACGAGCTCCGTCTGAAGATCCGCCAGCATCTGGAGACCCACCGGCTCAAGCAGGAGAACGTCCTGCTGAAGAAGGCGCTGAATACGCGCTACGAGTTCTCCAATATCATCGGGCGCAGCGAACCGATGCTCGACGTCTTCCGCATGGTGGAAACCATCGCGAAGACCGTCAGCACCGTGCTCATCACCGGCGAGTCCGGCACCGGAAAGGATCTCGTTGCGCGCGCGATCCACTACAACTCGCTGCGGGGTGAGCATCCGTTCGTGGCACTGAACTGCGGAGGCGTGCCGGAAACGCTCCTCGAGTCCGAGCTGTTCGGCCATATGCGCGGGGCGTTCACCGGCGCCGATTCGAATAAGAAAGGGCTGATGGAGGTCGCCGAGCGCGGCAGCATCTTCCTCGACGAGATCGGGGAGATGAACGCGACGATGCAGGTGAAGCTGCTGCGCGTTCTGCAGGACCGCCGGTTCCGGCGGCTTGGCGGCACCGAGGAGGTGCAGGCCGACATTCGCATCATCGCGGCGACCAACCAGGACCTCCCGAAGCTGGTGGCCGAGGGACGGTTCCGAGAAGACCTGTTCTACCGAATCAACGTGATTCCGATGCACCTGCCGCCGCTGCGCGATCGCCGCGAGGACATTCCGCTGCTGGCGGACCATTTCCTCGAGAAATACGCAGAGCAGATGCACAAGCCGGTGCTGACCATCTCGCGCGAGGCCATCGTGCTGCTACAGGGCTATGGATGGCCCGGGAACGTCAGAGAGCTCGAAAACGTGATTGAGCGGGCCGTTGCGCTCGAACAGTCCCCAACCGTGTTGCCCGATTCACTCCCGGCGGACGTCCGCGGAGGCCGGGGTCAGCCCGCGACGCCCGGCGCGCCGGAACAGATCGCGGTGGCGCCGCTGCCGGATCTCGGCGAGGGATTCGACCTCGAAGCGAGGGGCGAGGATTTCTATCGGCATTACATGTCGCTTGCGCTCGAGCGCGCCGGCGGCGTCCAGGTGAAAGCCGCGGAAATGCTGGGCATGAGCTTCCGGTCGTTCCGCTATTACGCCAAGAAGTTCAATGTGCGGTAGGTGACGAGACATGTCAGTAGCCGCCATTTCTTGGCAGCTCGTCATTGACAGTTTTTGCCATAGCTGGTTACTCTCAAGAATGCACATGTCGTAAGTATTAGCATTTATTGAATTTGTCGTCCTCAAGAGCTCGTTGAAAAGATGGCTCCGTCCTTGCTTTTAGCCCGTCCATACGTGAGGCGCCGTGTCGGACGGCGAACCGAAACAACCACGACCGGGGCCCTTCCGGCCCGAGCGCACTCAAGGAGATTTCTGTGAAGAACATGAAGAAAAACGAAGGATTCACGCTTATCGAGCTGCTCATCGTCGTGGCGATCATCGGCATCATTGCCGCGATCGCTGTTCCCGGGCTCCTGAGGGCCCGTCAGTCGGGTAACGAAGCGTCGGCCATCGGGTCGGTGCGCGCCGTCAACAGCGCGGAAGCGACCTATGCGGCGAGCTGCGGCGGCGGCGGTTATGCGCAGAGCCTGACTGATCTCGGCCTGGCGCCGGCGGGCGGCGTTCCCTTCATCAGCCCGGACCTGTCAGCGGCCGATCCCGCGCTCAAGAGCGGCTACACGGTCACCTTGGAGGACGGACTGAGCGCGATCGACGTGCTCGTGGCAGCGGACACCTGCAACGGGGCGGGCGCCAACTCGCGTACGACCTTCTACGCGCACGCGGAGCCCATCGACGTCGGCAGCACCGGTCAGCGTTCGTTCGCGAGCAATCAGACCGGAACGATCTACCAGCTGGCGACCGGCGCAGCCATCCCGAACACGATGGCCGGCGCACAGATTCTCCAGTAAGGACAGCGATCCAGGGGGGGCAGGTCAACGAGGCCTGCCCGCGTTTTCGAGTTTTCCGGGCGGTCCTCAGGGACCGCCCTACATAGGATGGAGATTATCGTGAGGACGCAGAGAGACGACGGATTCACGCTTATCGAGCTGCTGATCGTCGTCGCCATCATCGGCATCATTGCCGCGATCGCGGTGCCGGGTCTGCTCCGGGCGCGGCAATCCGGCAACGAAGCATCCGCCATCGGGTCGGTGCGTTCGGTGAACAGCGCCCAGGCGACTTACGCGGCCAGTTGTGGCGGCGGTGGCTTCGCCCAGTCGCTCACCGACCTCGGTCTGGCGCCGGCGGGCGGCGTCCCCTTCATCAGCCCGGACCTGTCAGCGGCCGATCC
>Ga0070699_100000409_pt1 | contig 41550 bp, 24 predicted proteins | sample KBSK1503metaG_FD_65473 | JGI IMG/M metagenome (GOLD analysis project Ga0070699, IMG submission 65473) | Corn, switchgrass and miscanthus rhizosphere microbial communities from Kellogg Biological Station, Michigan, USA - KBS K1-50-3 metaG | ecosystem: Host-associated > Plants > Roots >... | reverse complement strand
GATTCCTCATGCTTACCTCTCAGGCTAATCCAATCGCGTGGATCACAACGTCGATGAGCTTGATCCCGATGAATGGGACGACGATTCCGCCGAGTCCATAGATCAACAGGTTGCGTCGCAGCAGCGCCGCGGCACTCATCGGTCGATACTTCACCCCCTTCAGCGCCAACGGAATGAGCACGATGATGATCAAAGCATTAAAGATCACGGCGGACAGAATCGCCGACTGTGGTGTGCGCAGGCCCATGATGTTGAGTGTCTTGAGGACCGGAAACGCCGCCGCAAACATCGCCGGAATGATTGCGAAGTACTTCGCTACGTCATTGGCGATCGAAAACGTCGTCAACGCGCCGCGCGTCATCAACAACTGCTTCCCGATTTCGACTACTTCGATGAGCTTCGTCGGATTGCTGTCGAGGTCGACCATGTTGCCGGCCTCTTTCGCGGCCTGCGTGCCCGTGTTCATTGCCACACCAACGTCAGCCTGGGCCAACGCCGGTGCGTCGTTCGTGCCGTCGCCGGTCATCGCCACCAGCTTGCCGCCTCCCTGTTCGCGCTTGATGAGTGCCATCTTGTCTTCCGGCGTCGCCTGGGCCAGAAAGTCATCGACGCCGGCTTCGCGTGCGATCGTCGCAGCAGTGAGCGGATTGTCGCCGGTGATCATGATCGTCCTGATGCCCATCTGCCGCATTTGATTGAAGCGTTCAGCCATGCCGCCTTTGATCACGTCCTTTAACTGGATCACGCCGAGCGCGACTCGATCTTCCGCAACAACGAGCGGTGTTCCGCCGGCCTTCGAGATGTCTGCAACGATCCCAGCCAGCTCACGCGGCACGTGCTTGCCGAAACCATTTAAATACTTGTCGATCGCGTCAGCGGCGCCTTTGCGAACCTCACGCCCGTCGTAATCAACACCGGACATGCGCGTCTGGGCCGTGAACGGAATGAAGTGCGCCTCATGCGGCGCGAGCTCGCGGCCGCGCAGTCCATACTTCTCTTTCGCCAACACGACTATCGAGCGACCTTCGGGCGTTTCGTCGGCCAGCGACGACAGTTGCGCCGCCTCGGCCAGCTCCGTTTCATTAACTCCGGGCAACGGAATAAATCGGGTCGCCTGTCGATTGCCGAGGGTGATCGTTCCGGTCTTATCGAGCAGCAGCGTGTTCACGTCGCCCGCGGCTTCGATCGCGCGTCCGGACATCGCCAGCACGTTGTGTTGAATCAGGCGGTCCATGCCCGCGATGCCAATGGCCGAGAGGAGGCCGCCAATCGTGGTTGGAATCAGGCAAACCAGCAGCGCCACGAGCACAAAGATTGTCTGCGGCGCATTGGAATAGATCGCGAAAGGCTGCAAGGTGACGACGGCCAGCAGGAAGATGATCGTCAGGCCCGCGAGCAGGATGTTGAGGGCGATTTCGTTTGGAGTCTTCTGCCGTTGAGCGCCTTCGACCAGTGCGATCATGCGATCGATAAACGTCTCGCCCGGGTTCGACGTGATGCGAACCTTGATCTGATCTGAGAGCACGCGCGTGCCGCCGGTTACAGCCGAACGATCGCCGCCCGCCTCGCGAATCACCGGCGCACTTTCACCAGTGATTGCTGACTCATCAACCGAAGCGACGCCTGCAACGATCTCGCCATCTCCGGGAATAAATTCTCCGGCGGATACGATCACGAAATCGTCTTTGCGCAGTTGTGGCGCGGGCACGTCTTCGGTGAGTGAACCTGAGACGATGCGGTGCGCAATCGTTTCGGTCTTTGATTTACGTAGATTATCGGCCTGGGCCTTGCCGCGACCTTCGGCCATCGCTTCGGCGAAGTTTGCGAACAGGACCGTGAACCACAGCCACAGAGTGATCTGCAATTCGAAACCAATATCCGTCGCGCTACGCAGCAGTTGCAGCGTCGTCAACACACTCCCGACTTCAACCACGAACATGACAGGATTACGCATCATCTTCCGCGGCTCGAGTTTGACGAACGCATCGACAATCGCGCCCCGGATGATTCGGCTATTCCAAATTGCTTTGGCTGATTTTGTCGTCATAGATTCGCTGCTTCGACCCTGGACAGGATTTACAGGATTCTCACGATTAGCAGGATGTATCCTGCTAATCTTGTAAATCTTGTAAATCCTGTCTAATGCCCTCCTCGCATCACCAACTCCTCAACGATTGGTCCTAAACTCAGCACCGGAAAAAACGTCAACGCCCCAACAATCACGATCACACTCACAAGCAACATCGTGAACAACGGCGTCGTCACCGGAAACGTCCCCAACGACGGCGGCACGATCTTCTTGCGGGCCAGATTGCCCGCGATCGCGAGCATCGGAATGATCATCATGTACCGGCCGACGAGCATCGCGAATCCGATCGCGGCGTTGTACCAAAGCGTGTTCGCCGAGATCCCTGCGAACGCCGATCCGTTGTTGCCCGTCGCCGAAGTAAACGCGTAGAGCATCTCGCTCAGACCGTGTGGTCCAGGATTGTTCAGCTGCGAAGTGCCAAACGACGGCGAGACCGCCGAGATCGCTGTCAACACCAGGATCGTCAACGGAAAGACGAGCACCACGAGCATCGCCATCTTCACGTCGTACGACTCGATCTTCTTGCCGAGATATTCAGGCGTGCGGCCCACCATCAATCCGGCAATGAACACCGACAACACGATGAAGATCAGAATCCCGTACATGCCCGCGCCGACGCCGCCAAACACCACCTCGCTCAACATGATGTTTGCAAGCGGCACCAGGCCACCGAGCGGCGTGAACGAGTCGTGCATGCCGTTAACTGCGCCACACGAAGCGTCAGTCGTAACCGTGGCGAAGAGCGCGCTGTTCGCAATGCCAAAGCGAACCTCTTTGCCTTCCATGTTTCCGCCCGGCTGCATCGCGCTGACCGTCTGATCGGTTCCGGCGAGCAATGGATTGCCGCGCGCCTCACTCCAGTAAGTGACGAGCACACCCACCAGAAACAGCACCGCCATCGCGGACCACACGGCCCAACCATGCCGCGGCGAACCGGTCATGCGTCCGAGCGTGTAAGTGAGTCCAGCGGAAATTGCGAAGATCGAAAAGAGCGAGATCAGGTTGGTGAACGGCGTGGGATTCTCGAACGGATGAGCGCTGTTGCTATTAAAAAAGCCGCCGCCGTTTGTGCCCCATTGCTTGATGAATTCCTGCGACGCAACCGGACCCTGCGCGATCACCTGTGTCCCAGTCGTCTGTGAATCGATAAACTTCGCAGTGTCGTACGGTCGTAAGTTTTGAATCACACCTTGCGACACGAGCAGCAACGCACCGGCTAAACAGCACGGCAGCAACACCCAGAGCGTCGCGCGCGTGAGGTCAACCCAGAAGTTTCCAATTGACTGCATCTCGCGCCGGGCAATGCCGCGAATGAATGCAATCGCGAGGGCGATGCCGGTCGCCGCCGAGACAAAGTTGTGATAAGCCAGCCCGGCCATCTGCGTGAGATAACTCATCGTCACTTCAGGCACATACGACTGCCAGTTTGTATTCGTGGTAAATGACGCCGCGGTATTGAAGGACGACGCGAGAAATCCGCTTGAGTCAACGCCCGGCAGATGTTGCGGGTTGAACGGCAAAACTCCCTGCACTCGCTGCAACACATAAAGCAGCAGCATCGAGACCAGACTGAACAGCAGCATCGCTACGGCATACTCGGTCCAGCGCATCTCACTCGCAGCATCAACGCGCGTGAGTCGATAGATCAATTTCTCGACCGGCGCCAACAACGGATCGAGAAACGTGCGTTCGCGATTGAACACATGGGCCATGAAGAGTCCGAGCGGCTTCGTCACGAGCAGTATCAGCACGAGAAAGAAAGCGATCTGTGACCAGCCGTTGAGAGTCATAGTTAAAACTTCTCCGCACGCAGCAGCGCGTAGGCCAGGTAAAGGAGCAGGAACGCGGCTATTGCAAGACTCAACCCAGTTTCCAGGCTCATCTTTTCAACCTCAGCGCAGCTTTTCGCACGTATGTACATAGACAATTGCGATCAGAAAAAATCCAATGGTCGCCGTTATGAAAATCAAGTCGTGCATCACAAATCTCTCAGTTAAAGTTGTAACCAAGCTCGAGCAGGAAGAAGTGGTTGCCTCCTGAAATATTCTGATTTCCAAGCGAATAACCGGCATATCCGGTGACTCTTGGACCAGCCTTGAAGACGATTCCCGGCGTGAAAAAACCAGCGGCGTGCTGCCCGGTTAACCAATCGGCGGCAATCGTGATCTTCCGGTTCAATGGCTGCTCAAAACCAAACTGTCCGCCGGCGCGATTCGCAGCGGCGACTACATTCCGAGTAAAGTCAAAACCACCGAAAGTGACTCTGGCGCCGCTCTTATAAGTCTTGCTCACTTCGGCATAAAAATAATTGCCTGCGTTGTAAGCACGATTGCGAACCGGAACGAACAGGCTGTTACCCACCACCATGGCCCAACCATTGTCCTTACCCCGAACGGGTTTCCATTTGATTGTTGGCACCAGAGTCGTTGAATCGGCGCCGGGTTGAAGGTTGCCGGTTATGTTCAAGCCGACTTCCACGTTACTTCCCACGCCAACTACTACCCGCGGAACAAACGACGAAAACTTCATCACCTGCGAGCCATTCGCCGGCTTTAAACTGGCATCCAGCTCGGCGTAGACCTTTCCTTTATCCAGCACATCCGTGGACGGTACGTTGAAGATGGTTTGCTGTGCATGGACCACTGACATCGCAGAGTGGATGAAAAGAACGGACATTAGACCTAACAATCCAATGATTGCGTGCGCGGGCTTGTTCTCGGATCCGGCATGTGCCGTGAGTTTCTTCTCTCGCAAGTCCATAAAGTGACCACCGAGAATCACGATGGGAATACCAAGGACAAGGAGAATCAGACCGGCGGCGTGCAGAAGCGGATGGAGCTGCTCGTTCAACAACCAGCGCGTGGTGAGTACACAGCCGACCGCGAGCGAGAGCACTCCCGTAACAAAGCATATGACCGCGGCGATTGGTTCCCAGGCTACCGGCTCGCCCTGAATTTCTTCGCTCATGAACACAACTTACGCCGCTCCGCATAAAGAGCGCGTAAAGGGTTCATAAAAAGTTTGTAAAGAGCCACAAAAGATTTCACGCAAAGGCGCAAAGGAAGACGCAAAGGCACAAAGTTAAAAACATTGAGCTCTCTTTGCGCCTTTGCGTCTTCCTTTGCGCCTTTGCGTGAAACTCTTCTTGGTATCCTATGTGGCAGGATCAGGCTCGAACCGGTAACCAATCCACGGTTCGGTGAGAATGTAGCGGGGCGCCGCATCGGGTTCGATCTTCTTCCGCAGGTTGCCGACAAACACGCGCAGGTATTCGTTCTGTTCGACGTAGTTGCCGCCCCACAGAGCCGCCAGCAGGGTGCGATGAGTGAGAACTTTTCCGGAGTGCCTGATGAAGTACACAAGCAGATCAAATTCTTTTGGCGTGAGGTGAATGGGTTTGCCGCGCACGGTGATCTCACGCGATTCGAGATCGACGTGAAAGTCTCCCGAGTCGAGCGACGTCTGCGTCGCTTCGTTCACCGGCGGTGTCTTCGCACGACGCAGCGAAGCTCTCACGCGCGCGAGCAGCTCGTCGATCCCGAAGGGCTTGGTAACAAAATCGTCGGCGCCGAGATCGAGCGCCTCCACTTTTGTCTTCTCCTCGCCTTTCGCCGACAACACGATGATCGGAACCTGCGAGACCGCGCGCAACCGCCGGCATAACTCCAAACCATCGACATTCGGCATCGCCAGATCCGTGATTACAAGATCCGGATGCCAGTCGTTAAAGGCTTCGAATCCCGCCTGTCCGTCAGCGGCGGCGCGCACGTCGTAGCCGCGCGACGTCAGTCCGGTGCGCAGCACGCGCGTCAGTTGCGGCTCGTCGTCAACCACCAGAATTTTGGACCGATCAGTCATTGAGCACTAACTTTTGCTTCCGAATAATGTATGTCGTCAATCACGTCTTCGTCGCCAATCGGCAGGGTAAACAGCACACGCGTGCCTTTGCCGTCGTAGCCTGACTCGATCCAGATGCGGCCTTCGTGAGCTTCCACGATGCCCTTCGCGATCGCGAGACCCATGCCGGTACCGGTCGGCTTGTGTGTCGTCACGTCACCATCGCGGGTGGCGCGAAAGAATTTATCAAACACTCGTTCACGCAAACCGCTCGGAATGCCTGGTCCCTCGTCCGCCACTCCCATTTCGATCATTTCTTCGCCGGCGCGTCGCGCCGTGATGCGAATCGTTGAACCTTTGGCGGAATACTTGGCCGCGTTATCGACGAGGGTATAGACCACCTCGCTGACGGCTCTTTCATCTACTCGCACGCCCGGCAACTCCTTTTCGACTTCGAGCTCGACGCGATGGTTGCGCGTGATCGGTTCCGCTCGGCTCAGCGCGGTCGAGATGATCTCGTCTACCGCGCCCCAGCGACGCCGGAGTTGCAGCTCGCCCGCTTCGATGCGCGCGAGTTCGATCAGTCCATTGATAAACCGGTTCAGGCGATCGCTCTCTTCGTCGATCACTTCCATCATCTCGACCCGCGAGTCGCGATCGAGCGCAACCGGCGGTTCATCGCGTGCCTCGTCGAGCAACGTCGTGATGGAAGCCTTGATGGAAGTTAGCGGCGTACGCAGGTCGTGAGTAACAGCATCGAGCAGCGCTGATTTCAGTTTCTCACTTTGCCGCAAAGCCTCGGCATGACTCGCGCGCTCAAAAGCGTCGCGCAGCTCGGCATAGAGTCGCTCGATCTCGCGTCGCCCGGTTTCCGCTTCCTCCGCGCGTCGCCGGGCGCTCGCGGAGAGTTGTCCGGCAGTGACTGCGGTCACGAGAAACGCGAGCAACGCGATCCAGTTGTCGGTGGCGGCAATCGTGAAGGTGCCGAATGGAGGCAGGAAGAAGAAGTTGAAACAGAGCATCGCGAGGATCGAAGTGAGCAGCGCAGGCAGGCTGCCCCAACGAGTCGCGATGAATAAGACATTCAGCAGCAGTGCGAGCGAGACCGTGGCTGCATTGACGTGTGAGCCGACAATCTTGAGCAGCAGCGTCAGTGCCACCACACTCAACGCACCTACGGCGTAACCGGCCCATCTCTGGTCCAACACCGACCGTCGCATGTGGGTATTGTACGTGCTCTTGGACGCGATTGAATAGAACAAGTCAGGAAGAGTAGCTAGAGCCAAATTCATTTCTTTCCGGTCACGAGAATCATGTGCGCGGGAAAGTTCATCTGGTTGTGAGGAAAGAATTCCTGGACGCCTTGCTCGACTTCACGTGCGATCTGCGCCTGTTCGCCGGTGGATAGTTTAGCCAGCTTCTCGCGCAACGTATCGGACGTTTGCGACCGCATGGTCCAAAACTGAAGCGGCGACAGCGGAGCTTCGATATTAAATGTCACCTCTCGTTCATCGACTTCGGTCGCACCCGCCTCAGTCATCACGCGCGATAGTTTGCCAGTTTCCGCGAAACGAAATGCGTTCGGCGCATCCGGATCGGCTGGCGGCGCGTTGACGTGCCGGGCCATAACATTCGAAACGACGTAGCAGAAAGGATTGATTTCGCTCTTATGCCAGACCGCGAGCGCCACCTTGCCGCCCGGCTTCGTGACGCGCAGCATCTCACGCACCGTCGCCACCGGATCGGGAACGAACATGATGCCGAGTCTGCTGACGGTAACGTCGAAAGAGTTATCGGGAAAGGGTAAAGCATCCGCGGTACACTGGTGAAACTGGACGTTTGCCAGCCCGCGGCGAGCCGCTTCGTGACGCGCGGCCTCAACCATCTCCGCCACCGCATCGGTGCAAGTGACCAAGCCGGTTGGTCCAACTTTCTCGGCGATTGTTAGTCCGGGCTCTCCAGCGCCACCGGCAACGTCGAGCACCTCGTGTCCACTGTCGATGCCCGCCTGCTCGATCATAGCCGCAGTCAGCGGCACGAACATTGCGCGAATCATATCGCTATATTGAACCCAGTACCTCGCGTTTTCTTTCCAGCACTGGAGAACAGGATTTTCTTCAACCATGGCTGCTCACGAATTTAAAGCCTTTCTCGAGAGTATATGTGTTTGCAAATGCTCTTTAATCTCATCACGCACGCGCCGGAAGACGCTCAAGCGAGCAGCCTCATCACCAGGCGCGGCCGCCGGATCGTCAAAGCTCCAATGAATGCGCTGCACGTTTCCCGGAAAAATCGGACATTGCTCGCGCGCATTGTCACAAACGGTAATCACGTAATCAAATCTCTCGCCGCTGAACTCATCGACCGACTTCGATCGCTGAGTTGAGATGTCAATGCCGAGCTCACGCATCACCTCGATGGCCTCTGGTCTAACATTACTCGGCGACACTCCCGCACTCGCAACTTCAAGCGAGTCGCCGGCCATCGCGCGCAACAAACCTTCTGCCATCTGACTCCGGGCGGAGTTTCCAGTGCAAAGAATCAAAACTCGTTTTCGCTCGTTCATATCGATCAACTACTCCGAGTCAAACCAACGGAACAAAACAGCCGCCACGATGGCGCCGCAGATCTGAGCCACAATAAAACCCGGCACATCGATTGGCCTGATGCCCGAAAAGGTGTCGGTGAGCGATCGCGCCGCTGTCACCGCCGGATTCGCAAACGATGTCGAAGCCGTAAACCAGTAAGCGGCCACAATGTACGACGCCACGCCGAATGGCGCCATCGACGGCTTGAATCGACCGCAGCCGGCAATCACTGCTAATAAACCAAACGTCGCTACAAACTCGGCGAGTAACTGTGAGTGACCCTGCCGCACGTGCTGCGAGGCAAAGAACAGCGGCAGCCCAAACATCAGATGCGCGATCCCAACGCCGGCCAGAGCGCCGGCGACTTGCACGATCACGTAGGCAGCCGCATCACGCCAGGCAATGCCTCCCTGCCAGGCGATCACCAGGGTCACGGCTGGATTGAAGTGCGCACCCGACACTGGTCCAAAAGTCAAAATCAGTGCGACGAGCGCGCCGCCGGTTGCGATCGAGTTGGCCAGCAGCGCCAGCGCAACATTGCCGGCGGCCAGTCGTTCACCCATGATTCCGGAACCGACCACAGCCGCCAACAACATCGCGGTCCCAATCGCCTCAGCAACAAGCCGCCGGGGCAACGGTTGATTCACGAGTCACTCCAGTCAATGGTTGCACGCCGCACTCGCAAGGCGCTGTTTCCGCCAGGTTGTCTTCCAGCACGACAAACACTTCCCATTCGTTGCCGTCGGGATCTTTGACCCAGGCCTTGTCCTGCAAGGCGTAGCAGCAGCTTGTTTGCATCTCATCGCGCGGGATCAATCCGGCGTCCATCCACTTCTGGCGCGTCGCGAGCACATCGTTGGTCGAAGACACCTGAATACCCAGGTGCGATAGCGCGCCGCGCTCGCCAAAACTGTGCTCATTCAGCGTGAGATTCAACGGTGGATTTTGCATGTCGAACTTCGCGTATCCGGTTCTGACCTTGCTCGGCCCGATCCCGAGCATTTTCTTATAGAACTCAATACTGCGCTCGACGTTATGAACGTTCAGCGCCAGGTGCGCCTTCAATGTTTGAACTTCAGTCATCAGCTTCCTCCCTCAAAAGAACTTTTACCACATATGCATAAGCGAATATGCGAGCGCAGTATGTACTCGCGCCGCATATATGTCAAGGCGAATATGCAATCCTGTGCTAGAATGCTGGACATGAGCAGAAAGACCAGGGGTTTTGATAAAGAAGTGTTCTTCCGCGCCCTCGCGGATCGCACCCGTCTGCGCCTGCTGAACCTGATGCGCACGGACGAAGTTTGCGTCTGTTTCTTTGTGGAAATATTGAAGACCAACCAGCCAAAGATCAGCCGCCATCTCGCGTACCTGCGACGCGCGGGGATTGTCGGCGTGCGTCGCGAGGGTCAGTGGATGCATTACCGGATCGTCGAACCCGGCGATGCGGGCGCCGGCCGCGTACTGACGGACGTGCTTGCATGGCTCGCAAGCGATCAGGAGATGCAACGCGATCGAGAGCGACTGTTGAAGGTATGTTGCGCCCCACAACTGCCAGTTAGTATCCAGGGCGCGCCACGCCCGCTCGGTCTCGCGAAAACCGCATGAACAACGAAACGAAACGCATCCTTCTCATCAGCAACTCGACGCTTTACGGCAGTGGCTATCTCGATCACGCGGAGGCAGAGCTGCGGAGTTTTCTCGGCGACGTGAAACGCGTGTTGTTCGTGCCCTACGCATTGTTCGACCGCGACAAGTACGCTGCCACGGCGCAACAGCGCTTTCAGAAGCTGGGTTATGACTTAACCTCGATTCACACTGCTTCAGATCCAGTGCAGGCGGTGCGCGAGACGGATGCGGTGTTCATCGGCGGCGGTAACACTTTTCGGTTATTGAAGGCGCTTTACGAGTTTAACCTACGTGGTCCAATTCGTGAGCGAGTCTCAGGCGGTATGCCGTACATTGGATCGAGTGCTGGTTCGAATGTGGCTGGTCCAACCATCAAAACCACGAACGACATGCCGATCGTCCAGCCACCCTCATTCGACGCGCTCGGCCTGGTCTCATTTCAACTCAACCCGCACTATCTCGACGCCGACCCGAACTCCAAGCACATGGGCGAGACGCGCGAAGAACGCATCATGCAGTTCCTCGAGGAGAACGACACGCCAGTCATTGGGCTGCGCGAAGGCGCAATGCTGCGCATCGAGCACGACCAAACGTTGCTGCGCGGCTCGACCGGCGCGCGCATATTTCGCTGTGGTGAAGAGCCGAAAGAGGTCTTGCCCGGCGCAACGCTCGATCTCATCTAAGCCAGCCGCCGCGGAAGCCGGCGCGACGAAGTCCCTTGACTATGTATGGACAGCCTCGCAGTAACCGCCAGATCAATCCGGTGCGGTAATTTTCGATCATCATCACGATTGGGCCCTGGTCCAGGCCGAAGTAACCCTTCGAGACCCAGCCTTTCCCGTTGACACTAAACGTCGGGTTATAGCTGCACTTGAACCCGTATTCACTGGTCATCTCCGGGTAATCGCGGTTGAGTCGCGCCAATGACGGCAACACGATGTCCGGCGCAAACGGCAGCGAGGTCGCTACTGCCCACGGCGCCAGGGTGCCATCGTCAGGTCCAAACGGAATCGACCGCGCCTTGTACGCGTAAAAACGCACGCGACGCCCGTTGATGCGTTGCTCCGCCGGGCCTGGTCCATCAGTGGCGGTGATGCCCCAGCTAAATCGATCGTAGCCCACAAACTTTTTCGGATTGCGTATCGCATAAGCCTGTTGCGCGTAGATCGCGCGGCGGCTGTTCTCGAAATAGTCGATCTCCTTACGGCGCATGTAGTCGTCCTGGATACCGCGAAAGTCTATCCACATATGCGACAAGTGATGGATAAATAGTGGTCCGGCGTAGAGAAACTCCTGCCCGTACAGCTTCTTCCACTTATACGTCCTGGTCCATGCACGATAACTTTCCGCCGGCAACGGAAACGACGGCGACGCCAATCCCAGCACATACAAAATCAACGCTTCGTTGTAACCCGCCCAGCGATACCTGATAAAGCCTCGCTCCGGTCGCCAGCCGTGTGAAACTGTCAACGCGCCATGCTGCGCCCAGTGCCAGTCAGCGCGGCGGTAAAGCGACTCCACCAACGTGCGAATCTCGCGTTCGTTCTTCGAGTCGCCATTGAAATACAACGCGGCGGTGAGAGCGCCCACCAAAACATAAGTAGTATCGATCGTGGAGATCTCACATTTGCCGGCGCGGCGTCCGGTTTTCATGTCGAGGAAGTGGTAATAGAAACCTTTGTAACCGGTCGCGTCAGGCTCTTTCCCTTGTGGCGAGTCGTGGAAGAAACGCAACGTCGTCAGCGTGCGTCTGATTGCATCCGCGCGACTGAGATACTTGCGTTCGACTGCGATCGGATAAGCCGTGAGTGCAAAGCCGACAGCCGCAATCGACGCCGGCGCGCCCGGGCGCGTGTTATCAGGAATGAGTCCGTTTTCGAGGTTTACTTCCTCGGCAAAATATTTAAACGTGTCGCGTTCCAGTCGTGACAGTTCTTCAGGGGTAAGCGACGGCTCTGATTCGTTCATTCGCTAATCTTATCGTGAGACGGGCGGCCACGGAGGCCGCCCCTACAAGATCTTCACAGAATATGTCGCACAGCGCGACGGCTCAGTTCCGTCGTCGCTCCATAAACGAGATGCGACGCCAACGAGTAAGCGTGAGTCGACAGCGGATACTCGGCTGGTCCTTTAGAGAGACCGAGCAAAGGCACTGACACCTCATCCGCGACAAGCCAAAAGGCTGCGCCGAACGGAAGTCCCGCCGCGGACGTCACCTGCGGAGCAACTTCCGCCAGCGCGCCATATAGAGCACCGCTCGCGGTGCCGAAAGCGTAATGCACTGCCGCACCCGCGGGTTTCTTTTCACTCTCCTGCAGTTCATGACCAAGGACATTCTCGGAGATCGCCTTCGCCGCTTTGACGGTTGCGTCGTCCTGCTCTTTCGCGTCCTGGCCGTCTCCTTTCGAACCGTCGCTCGGCTGCATCGATTGCGCGCCGTGCGGCTTGTCTGAGTTTTCGGCGAGACGCGTCCACGCCGCCTGAAACTGGTTCATGGTCCATGAAGCGATCAACCCGCCGGCAAGCCCGGCCACCATACCTTTCCAAATGCTGCCATTGTCTTCACGCATATTGTCTTCACGCATAATTCGAGTTCCTTTCTTCCCCCCTATGATCAGAAAACGTTCGCCATGCCGCAAACGCGGCGATACCCAAACCCGCAATCACTGAACCCGTGATCAGTGGATGTACCGAAGCCTTTGTATAAACGCTCGATTCAGCGACGTGGCCGGGATAACGACCGCGCTCCTCACCATCGGCTGAAGGTGCGTGCAGACTGTCCGGACGATTCGCCGGTTTCGGCCGTTCCGAGTGTTGCTGCTTAATCATCATCGACTCCATCACTTTATCCACCATTCGCGGGAGGTGATGACCAGCTTCAACGAGCATCTTGCCGGCGCCGCCTACGTAAACGTCGCGTTCCGGATGCTCGGCGCAATGAAGAATCGCTTCAGCCACTGTCTCCGGCGCGTAAACGGGCGCGGGGTTCTGCGGCTCGAATGGCAGCAGGTTCTTCGCGTGCTGGACGTAGGGAGTATCGATGGCACTGGGCTTGACCAGACTCACTGAAACGAGCGTGCCTTCGGCTTCCAGCTCGAGGCGCAGCGCGTCTGTGTAACCCTTGACGGCATGCTTCGTTGCGCAATAGGTGCCCTGGATTGGAATCGCGATATCTGAAAGAACGCTGCCGACGTTGATAAGCACGCCACCGCGCCGGCGCAAGTGAGCGCACGCGACTCGCGAACCGTGGACCACGCCCCAGTAGTTTGTTTCAAACAGGCGGCGCTGATCTTCGAGTGATTGTTCCAACACTGGTCCATAGATCGAAACACCCGCGTTGTTGACCCAGGTGTCGAAGCCGCCGAAACGACGAATCGCTTCGTCCGCAATCCGCTGCACGTCATTGAGCCGGCCGACGTCGCCGGCGACGTGATACGCCTCGCCACCGGCCAGGCGGATCTCGTCGCACACGCGGCAGAGTGCGTCTTCGTTTCGCGCGTTCAGGATCAGGCGAGTGCCGCGCTTTGCCGCCATGCGCGCAGTGACGAGGCCGATGCCTGACGAGGCGCCGGTGATCACCATTACCTGATCCGAGAGTTTTTTAAGTTTGACGTTCATGCACAATTCCTCTTGATGGATGTAGAGGTTTATTGCGTGCAACTTGATTGCCACTGATTGAGTTGCGTATTTTCGCAGTTTGGCTGGGAATGCCTGTACGTCTCTGATACGCCGCCTGTCTTGAGATCCTCACGTGCGATTGTAGGGGCGGCCCTCCGTGGCCGCCCCTGTTCGCGACTGAGGGTCTCGCTTCGAATTCATAGGCGGCCACGGAGGGCCGCCTCTACAATCAGCCGCTCGTGGTCCAAATTCGCAAAGATCGCAAAATCGGCCAATTGATGTTGCTTGAACTGCAATCGCGCTGCGGGTATAGTGTCGCGGCCAATTCTCAGGACCAACACCTCGCTAGTCTTTTCCAAGCCGGGCTCCCCCATTGCCGTGGCCTTTCGTTTCACGAATGCAGCGTACCGATCAACCGACCTCGACCACAGCCGGGCCGTTTACTGCCCCGTCGATCTCGTTGCCGAAAGGCGGCGGTGCGATCCGCGGCATCGGTGAAAAGTTCGGCACGAACGCATCTTCCGGCACCGGCTCGCTCGCGGTTCCGCTCGCCATCACCCCGGGCCGGGCCGGGTTTGGTCCACAACTCTCGCTTACTTACGACTCCGGTGCCGGCAATGGACCATTCGGTCTGGGCTGGACGCTGGCGCTGCCTTCGATCACACGCAAAACAGATCAAGGCCTGCCTCAGTACAACGACGTTGCGGATTCGGATGTCTTCATAATCTCCGGCGCCGAAGACCTGGTGCCGGTGCTGATCGAAGATGCGGGACAATGGAATCGCGAAACGATCGAAAGAACCGTTGACGATGCAAACTATCGCATTCAGCGCTTTCGACCGCGTATTGAAGGACTATTTTCCCGCATCGAACGTTGGACCAACCTGGCAATCGGCGACGTTCACTGGCGCTCGATCGATCGTGACAACGTCACCACGCTTTACGGTCGCGACCACAACTCACGTATCTTCGATCCCACGGATCCGGCGCGAGTCTTTCGCTGGTTAATTAGCGAGACTCACGACGATCGCGGCAACGTCGTCGTCTACGAATACAAGCAAGAGAACAGCGAGGCCGTGCCGCTATCTGACGTACACGAGCGAAATCGCACGCTCGCAACGCGTTCCGCCGAACGTCATATCAAACGAATCAGATACGGCAATCGCGTCTCGCGCCTGGTCAATCCCGAAGCAGCCCTCAACGATTGGATGTTTGAAGTGGTGTTCGATTACGGCGAACACGACACCGGCAATCCAACCCCGAACGAGAACAGCACGTGGCTTTGTCGCCACGATCCATTTTCGAGTTACCGCGCGGGTTTCGAGGTGCGTTCCTATCGCCTCTGCCAGCGCGTGCTGATGTTTCATCACTTTACCGACGAAGAAGAGGTGGGCCAAAACTGTCTCGTCCGCTCGACTGACTTCACTTATAGAAACATCCGCAACCATCCCGACGATCAACGACAGGGACATCCGGTGGCTTCGTTTCTCGCGTCGATCACCGAGTGTGGTTATCGCCGCCAGGAAGGTGGTTTTCTCAGGCAGACGATGCCGCCGGTTGAGTTTGAGTACAGCAACCCGGCGCTTCACGAAGAGCTGCGCGAGATTGCGCTCGATAGTCTGGAAAACTTGCCCTACGGCATCGACGGCGGCAGTTATCAGTGGCTGGATCTCGATGGCGAAGGCGCGTCGGGCATCGTCACGGAACAGGGTGGCGCCTGGTTTTACAAACGCAACCTCAGCCCACTCAACGCGCGCCAAAGCGAACCCACCGAAGCGACGCTGGCGCCGGTGGAACTGGTTGCCAAACAACCTTCGCTGAACGACAGCGGCATTCAGTCACAGATGTTTCTCGATCTCGCCGGTGATGGACAGGCCGATCTGGTTCAATTCAGCCGGCCGCTCGCCGGCTATTTCGAACGTACGGAAAACAGTGACTGGTCCAGGTTTGTTCCCTTTGAATCAGTGCCGAGCATTTCGCTGGGCGATCCGAACGTGCGTTTTGTGGATCTGACGGGCGACGGACACGCCGACATCCTGATTTCGGAAGACGAAGTCTTTGTTTGGTATCCGTCGTTAGGCGAGGCGGGATTCGCGCCCGCCAACAAGGTCGCGCAAGCGCTCGATGAAGAAGCAGGACCACGGCTGGTCTTTTCGGATCCGAGCCAGTCGATCTACCTGGCGGACCTGTCAGGCGATGGGTTGACCGATCTGGTGCGAATTCGCAACGGCGAGGTCTGTTATTGGCCCAACCTCGGTTACGGAAAGTTTGGCGCTCGGGTCACGATGGACAACTCGCCCTGGTTTGAAGCGCCGGACCAGTTTGAACAAAAACGCATTCTACTCGCAGACATCGATGGCTCCGGCGTCACCGACATCGTGTATCTCGGGCGCGATCGCGTCGACTTATACTTCAACCAGTCGGGCAACAGTTGGACCGACCCTCACTCGTTAACGCAAATGCCCGCGACTGACAGCTTGTCGTCTATTGCGGCGCTCGATCTACTCGGCAACGGCACCGCGTGCCTGGTCTGGTCTTCTTCACTTCCTGGAGAACGAGTCCGCTCACTGCGTTATGTGGATTTGATGGGCAGCGAGAAACCCCACCTGCTCACGCGCGTCATCAACAACCTCGGCGTCGAGACCAGCATTCATTACGCGGCTTCCACGAGTTTCTATCTCGAAGACAAGTTTGCCGGACGTCCATGGGCTACGAAACTTCCCTTTCCGGTTCACGTCGTCGATCGGGTCGATACTCTCGATCGCATCAGTCGCAATCGCTTCGTCACTCGTTACACCTATCACCACGGTTACTTCGATGGCGGCGAGCGCGAGTTTCGCGGTTTCGGAATGGTCGAACAGTTTGATACTGAAGAGTTCGCGGCGCTTACCTCCGAAGGCACGCTGCCTGAGGTCACGAATCTCGATTCAGCCTCGCATGTTCCCCCGGTCGTGACGAGAACCTGGTTCCACACCGGTGCATTAATAGATGCCGGTCGCATTTCGAGACAATTTGAAGACGAGTACTACAGCGAAGGAGATGCGAGTCTCGGCGAAGCAGAGCTCAACGAAGCACAACTGCGAAGCATGCTGCTCGACGACACCTTGCTGCCGAACTCCGTCAGGATGCCCGATGGAACCAGCTCGCCCTGGACCATAACGGCCGATGAGGCTCTCGAAGCGAGCCGGTCATTGAAGGGCGCGATTTTGCGGCAGGAGATCTACGGTCGCGACGGTTCGGAAGCAGCAGAGCGTCCGTACACAGTCTCGGAACGCAACTACACGATCGAGCTGCTGCAACCGCGTGGAAACAATCAAAACGCCGTCTGCTTCACACACGCACGTGAGACGATCGACTTCACTTACGAACGCGAACTGTTCGATGTTAACGGTCGCCTGCTGGCCGATCCGCGCGTGGCTCACTCGATGGTGCTGGCCTGCGATACTTTCGGCAACACGACCGAATCAGTTTCGATCGGCTATGGCCGGCGTCACAGTGATCCGAATCCACTGCTGACCGCGGCAGATCGGCAGAAACAACAACAGACGCTGATCACCTATACCGCGAACCGGGTCACCAACGCGGTGTTGGAAGCGGATGACTATCGCACCCCGGCACCGGCCGAGTCGCAGACTTTCGAACTGGTTAACCTGAGTCCGGCTGTGAATGAACCCGACGTCACGAATCTCTTTCGTTTCGAAGAACTGCTCGCCGCAACCGAAACGTTGAATGATGGTTCGCATGACATTCCTCACGAGAATATCTTCGCCGAGGGCGTCATTACGCCGGCTCGCCGGCTGCTCAACCACTCACGCTTCTTGTATCGTCGTGACGACCTTACCGGTTCGTTGCCACTCAGTCAGTTACATCCGCGAGCCATTCCCTTCGAACACTACCAACTCGCATTCACAGCTGGCCTCCTGAACCGGGTATACGGCGAGCGCGTGTCGAATGAAATGCTGGCGAATGAAGGTGGCTACCTCGATCTGGATGCGAATGGCAACTGGTGGAGCCCTTCCGGCCGGTATTTTTTCTCAATCAATCCGGCCGACACGCCCGCCACCGAGTTGGCCCATGCAAGCGAACACTTCTTTTTGCCCGCACGGTTTAGCAATCCTTTCGGAAACTCAACCACCGTTGCTTACGACGCGCACAGCCTGCTGCCGGTGGAAACGCGTGATCCACTCGGCAACACCATGCTCAGTCAAAATGATTACCGGGTAATGCAGCCGCTACTCGTTACCGACGCCAACGGTAATCGCACGCGTGCGGAATTTAATGCGTTGGGACTCGTGACCGGCACCGCGAGCAGGGGCAAGGTAAACGAGCAGCTCGGCGACGCGCTCGAAGATTTCGACCCGGACCTGACTGAAGAAACCATCCTCGCTCATTTGCAGGATCCGTTCATAAATGCCCACGCAATCCTCGGCGATGCGGGTGCTCGTCTGATTTATGACTTTCACGCTTACCACCGGACCAGTAACAGCGACAATCCACAGCCAAACGTCATCTACAGCCTGCGACGTGAAACACACATGTTCGATCTCCTGCCAAACCAGCTCCCGCAGCTCCAACACAGCTTCACCTACTGCGACGGTTTGGGGCGAGAGATGCAAAAGAAGATACAGGCTGAACCTGGACCAGTGGCGGAGGGCGAACCTGATGTCGAGCGTCGCTGGGTTGGAAGTGCTTGGACCATTTTCAACAACAAGGGCAAACCGGTCCGCGAGTTCGAACCGTTTTTCAGCAACACACACCAGTTTGAGTTCGCGCGTGCAGTGGGCGTCAGTCCCATCCTTTGTTACGACCCGATGGGACGTGTAGTCGCGACCATCCATCCGAATCACTCATGGCAGAAAGTCGTCTTCGATCCGTGGCAACAAGAGACTTGGGAAGTCAACGACACAGTTTTGCAAGCAGAACCGCAAAACGATCCGGATGCCGGTGACTTCTTTCGTCGTTTGCCGGAAGCGGAATTCCTTCCCACCTGGCGTGCGCAACGAATTGACGGCCAGTTTGGTGATACCCCCGAAGAACGCGCGGCGGAACAAAATGCTGCGGAAAAGGCATCGGTCCATGCTGAAACTCCGGCGCTGATGTGGCTGGACAGTCTGGCACGTCCATTCCTGACGATTGCTCACAATCGTTTCATTCGCAATGAAGAAACGATCGAGGAACATCATGCAACGCGTGTGAGCCTCGACGTAGAGAGCAACCGTCGTGAAGTAACGGATGCACTGAATCGAATCATTGCTCATTATGATTACAACCTGCTGGGCTCGGAAATTCGCTCGGCGAGCATGGATGCCGGAGAGCGCTGGAAACTCAGCGATGTAAGCGGTGGTCCAATTCGAATCTGGGATAGCCGTGGTCATGTATTTCGCACCGAGTACGACGAACTCCGGCGCCCCACACGTTCATTCGTGAGCGGTGTCGTGGTGGACACCGAGATTTTGTTCGAGCAAACGACCTATGGTGAAAGCCAGGGTGAGCTGCTGAATCATCGCGGCCGCGTTTTCCAGGTCTTCGATGGCGCCGGGATCGCAACGAACGATGCCTACGATTTCAAAGGCAACCTGCTACAAGCGTCGCGACAGTTGCTGGTCAATTATCACAACGCTGTTGACTGGCACCTGAATCCTTCGTTGGACAGTGAAGTTTTTGTGAGTCGCACAACCTACGATGCGCTTAACCGCCCGGTAACAATCGTTTCACCTGACAACAGCACGACTCGTCCAACCTACAACGAAGCCAACCTGCTCGAACGGCTCGAGACAAACTTGCGTGGCGCGGACGCGATCACCACCTTCGTAAATAACATTGAATATGACGCCGCCGGGCGGCGCCGCCTGATCGAGTATGGCAACGGCGCTCGTACAACTTATGACTACGATCCGTTGACGCACCAACTCACTAATCTGTCCACGCTACGTGGCGTTGAGCCGTTACAAAACCTGTCCTACACGTACGATCCGGCCGGCAACGTGACTGGCGTTCGCGACCAGGCCCAACAAACGGTCTATTTCAATAATCAGGTGGCATCGCCTGATGGTGATTACACCTACGACGCAATTCATCGTCTGATTGCAGTAGCCGGTCGCGAACATATCGGTCAGGTTTCGCAACCGCAGAGCAGTTGGAACGACGAGTTTCGCGTCAATCTCGATCACCCTCACGACGGGCAAGCAATGCGGCGGTATGCAGAGCAATACGAATACGATGCGGCCGGAAACATCCTGCAAGTACTCCATCGCGCTGCCAACGGCGATTGGACGCGCACGTATGCGTATGACGAACCCAGCCTGGTTGAGCCCGCGCATCCGAGCAATCGCCTGAGCCACACTGAAGTCGGAAATCTCGTCGAAACTCACACGCACGACGCCCATGGAAACGTGACGCGCATGTCACAACTACCGCTCATGCAGTGGGACTATCTGGATCGCCTGCAAGTAACGTCACAACAAGTGGTCAACAATGGAACTCCGGAAACCACCTACTACGTCTACGATGCTACGGGCGAGCGCCTCCGCAAAGTAACCGACCGGCAGGCCGGCAACGGTGTAACTCCCACTCGCCGTCGGGAGCGCATTTACCTCTTCGGTTTCGAGATCTACCGGGAATATGAAGTTGACGGCGTGACGGTGACACTGGAGCGGGAAAGCCTCCACGTGATGGACGACCAGCAACGCCTCGCCCTGGTGGAAACACGAACGCACGGTGACGATGGTTCGCCGTCCCAGGTCATTCGTTACCAGTTGAGTAACCATCTCGGTTCAGCGGCGACCGAATTGGACCAGGAAGCGAATATCATCTCCTACGAGGAGTATTACCCATACGGCAGCACCTCCTACAAAGCCGGACGCAGCGACATCGAGGTTTCGTTGAAGCGCTATCGCTACACCGCCCGGGAGCGTGATGAGGAAACCGGCTTCAGTTATCACGGCGCTCGCTATTACGCCTGCTGGCTGGGGCGTTGGACCAGTGCCGATCCGTCGGGGATTGAAGCTTCACCCAACGTATACGCTTATGTCTCGGCAAATCCGATCAAGTTTCACGATCCCGACGGCCGCAAAAAAGCACAACGAACTTACGGTGGACTGAGATTCGCACCAGAGTCGCAAATCAATGCCCAGCAGATGCTCGCACTGATCAAGAGCAATCCGAAGCTGGAACCCTGGATGAAGAACCTGTTCGTCGTTAAAGGTAATGAGCTGAGACTACGCACCTTGAAACCACGTCTTCCGGTGGGTGTGGATTGGGAGAGAGACGTGCCGCAGTGGTTCAAAAACACGGTTACGGCTATATACAGCAGGCAATGGTATATCTCAACCGGTACTTCGCTGGTCTCCGACAAAGCAACGGCGAGTGTCATCCCTGACATCGACGAGCCGAGTGGTCGAAACAAAACTCCCGCCAGGACCGATCCGAAAATCACCTTCGGGTATACGGACCCGAGTGCGAACGATCAACATCTGAATTTGATAACCCGGGACACGGATAAACCCGCCGAGCCAAAAAATCCTGCCTCTCGTCGCCCGCATGAAGGGCTCATCATCATGACTAACCGGCTCCAGCATTCAGCGGATAAGGACACGACAGTCGCCAGAAGCAACGAAGCAATTGTCGAGACTTTTTTCCACGAGCTCGGAGCCCATGCCGGAATCGTTTCCAGCGCCAGCGACGCAGACCGAAAGGAAGCCTGGAAAAAGGCCGGACATAAGAGTGAGAAGTATGAAATTGGATTGTATCCAATGTCCGAGGCCGATCAACGGGCAAAGGAAGTAAACGAGTTCTTTGACTTAGACTTCGAAGCGGAAAATGTAGATTACGCGAAAGCACTCGGCGAAGTCCGCACTTCCGTGGGAGTCATCACCGATCTCAACCAGGTCGAAAGCATATCTGAAGAAAGACGCGGGGCCCTGAAACCGGCCATCGATCTCATCATTAAGCGAAGGGCCGCAGCTACCGCTGTACCCGCACCGTAGTTCTCAATCGTCCAAATAACTTAAGAGGAACAGCTCAATGAACCTCCAAGGCAGAAACCTAGAACCCAACTTGCGCGGCGACGATGTAACGCTCCTCCAGTCAGAACTGCGCCGGTTAAGACTCAAAACCCAGATCGTGGACCAGGAAGGGTTCTTTGGTTCAACGACCCTCCTTGCCGTCCAGGAGTTTCAACGACTTCACGGACTTAACGCTAACGGAATCGTCGACGAGCGCACGGTCACCCTGATCAATCAGGCGCTGGACGAAATCGCCACCGTGCGGTTTGTAGTGCGCGGTGAGGTTAGACAAGCGAATGGCGATCCGGTGGCAGGCGCGATCGTGCGCCTGTCAAGAAAAGGCTTGCGCAAGGATGAGCCGCTGGGCCAGGCAACGACCACGCCGGCGGGCAGCTACAACATTGAGTATCAACCGATTGAAAAGCCAGTCAGTATTGTCGTCCAAGCCACTGATACGACGGGCAAGGTGCTCGCGACTTCCGCCGTGATCTGCAAAGCACGGCCGGTCGAGATCGTCAATCTCAGTCCGGATGGCGGCCCGGGTATTCCCTCTGAGTTCAAACAACTACAGGAAAAGCTCGCGCCGATTTTGCGTCGCGAACAGATCCGGATCGATGCGCTTGAAGCAACCGACGTGCAGTTCATTGCGTGCGCCAGCGATCTCGATCCCGAACAGGTGTCGTATCTGGTAGTCAGCACGCGCATGGCGCGCGAGTCAAAGCTGGATGCGGAGATCTTTTACGGTCTCACCCGGCAGGGCTTACCGAATTCTCTCGTTGGTCTCGTGGCCGAATCGGCTGACGTGCTGCAGGACGCGCTCGAAACGTCAGTCAGCGAAAACGTAGTTGGCCCGGAAATCAAAGCTCAGATTCCGCGCATCCTGCGCGACTTGCAGGGACAAGTCGTTCGCCTGGCGCTGGCCAAACCAACCAACGATCGACCCACGCTACGGACGTTGCTTGATATCGCCGGCGTGACGGAGCAGAAACAGCAAACGATTGTCGAGCTCTACGTGCAACGCCGGGGCACAGTTGCTGAGTTCTGGGAACAACTGCGCAAACAACCTGGAACAACCGAGGAAGAAGTCGCAGCGCTCGAGTACACGGTCGGCGCGGCTACGATCGCGCTCAACCACGCACCGCTCGTGAAGGAGTTGACGCGGCAGCGCAGCAGCGGAAAGCTCGGACGCGATTTGCGCGACCTCGCACGCTTCAGCCGCGATGACTGGGCCAAACTGATCAAGAGCGGTAGAGGCAACGCGCGCGTCGGTGCGCCCGCCGTCTTTGGCGACAAAGACGATGAGCGCGAAACGCGCTACGCGGAGTTTCTCTCACGCATGGTCGAGACGATCTATCCCACGGCGGTATTGTCACACCGGCTCGCGGAGGTTGATCAAGCGAAGTTTGCGCCGGCGCTCAACTTTCTCCGCAGCAATCCGGAGTTTGAGTTCCAGACCACGCGCGTGGACGAGTATTTGCGCGACCATCCGCAAGCGATTGGTGGCGATCGTGAAGCAACCGTCAGTCAACTGCGCGCGGTACAGCGCCTGATGAACATCGCGCCGCAGTTTGATAAAGCGAAAGTCGTGGGCCTGATCGCGAGCGACGTCGATTCGGCGTTCAAGATACGTCGTATGGGTCCGGCGCAGTTCGTGAGAACTCAAGCCGCGGAACTCGGCGGCGCCGCTGTGGCCGAACAGGTTTACACAAATGCGGCGCGACAATCCGACACGAGTTTGCTCCTGCTCAGCCAAACGAAGTTCTTCAATCCGACTTCACCCGGCATTATCGCGCCGCATCTTTTCGGCGAGGGTGTGCCCGATCTCGAAGCGCTCTTCGGTTCGCTGGATCTATGCCAGTGCGATCAGTGCTCGTCGGTTTATAGTCCCGCGGCTTACCTGGTAGACATTCTTCACTTCCTGATGAATCGCCCGTCAAAGACGCCGGGCCGCACGGCGCTCGACGTCTTGTTTGGCGACGCCGACGATCCGGCTCGGCGACGGCGCTGGGACATCGGCGAGATCGAGTTGAACTGCGAAAACACCAACACCGCGTTGCCGCACATCGATCTCGTCAACGAGATCCTCGAACAGGTGATCGCTCCGTCGAACGATTTTCCGTTTCAGACCGAGAGCGATGCGGAGGCGCTCGGCGCGAACCCGGAACACATCAATGCGCAGGCGTACACGGTGCTTGCGAACGCGGTCTACCCGTGGACCTTGCCGTTCAATCTCTTCGCGGCGGAAGCACGCGCTTATCTGGCGCAGCTCGGGGTGCGTCGCGAGGTCCTGATGGAACAGTTTCGACGCGAAGGCGCGGCGCCATTGCCGATCGACGTTGCGGCTGAATACCTGGGTCTGACTCCGCGCGAACGTTCGATCGTCACCGGTGCAGCCGACGAAGCGACACGGCAGATGTGGGGTATGTCGGCGGCGGAGTTTAACCAGTTGCTCTCGAATCGCAGCGCCGAGGTAGTGCTGGAGCGTTCGGGTTTAGCGTACGAAGCGCTGGTGCAACTGCTGGAAGTACGATTCGTCGATCCGAGCGGCAATGTGCGCGTCGAGTTCGCCGGTGCTGATTGCAATCTCGCAGCGGCGACTATCACCAATCTAACGAGCGCGGTCCTCGATCGCATGCACCGGTTTGTTCGCTTGCAACGTAAGCTGGGATGGTCCATTCCGGAACTCGGTCAAACACTCGCGGCACTCGGTATCGCGAGTCTCAACGACGACGCGCTCACAGAACTCGCGTCCGTCAAACGAGTACGCGAAAATCTGTCAGTTCAGCTGGAGACGATGCTCGCCTGGTGGACACCGCGCTTGAGCACGCAGGCAAGCGGCCAACAACCTTCGCTCTACGATCGCATCTTCAACGACCCGACCGTCAACCCGCCGATCGTCGATGTTTTCCGGCTCAACCCGGCGCGCACGGAATTGCTGAACTCCAATCTTCCGATCGCCGATCATGTAACCGTAATCGCGACGGCTCTCGGGATCAGCGGTGAAAATTTACTACTGCTACTTGACGGATTGCCGAGCGATCGCTTGAACCTCAGTAATCTTACGCTTTTGTTTAAGACTACGACCCTGGTAAAAGCACTGAAGCTCTCGCTGCGCGACTTCGTCAGCCTCCGCACTATTACCGGAATCGATCCGTTCGCCGGCTCTGCCGCAACCGAGAGATTCGCAACTCAAACGCGGGTGGTCCGTGAATCAGGTTTCGATCTGGCCACACTCGACTACCTGCTGCGCCACCAAACCACTGAAGATCTCGATCATCAGGCCATCGAATTCACTACACGGCTGCGTGAAGGCCTGTTACAAATCGCCGCGGACCACGAGTTTGGGACCGATCCCACGGGCGTACGAACGGCCGAGAGCCTCGCATTAATCCTTCCGGCCGAGATTGTTAATCGTGCGATGGCGTTGCTCAATGGCACCTCGTCAGAAACAGAGGCGGATCGGATCGCGCTGATCAACGAACACTTCGCCGCGTTCGCCGATCCAGTCGAAGCAGCTCAACAGCTTGTCAACCCGGGCACTCTCGCCACGCCCGCAGAGCGCTTTGATTACGTGCTCTCGCACCTGCTGGTCCATCTCGCCCGAATCGCAAGCGAAGCTCTCGTGGTTGAAACCTCCGCCGCAGCTTTCAGTGTATCCGCTGAAGTCAGCGGCTCGCTTTTACGCGACCTTGTCACGGCGCCAAACAATCCGGGTCAACCGATTCTCAGCGTGTTACTCGAGACGGTCGAGTCGCCCAATCAGATCGACGCGTTTCATCGTCTGGCGAAGATTGGGATTATTCTCAACGCGCTCGACGTCGCGGTTGAGCGAGTGGCGTTCACGATAACCAACGCCGCGTCTCTCGGCTGGCTCGAGCTCAACGCGTTGCCGCTCACCTTACAGGAGACGAGTGGTCCACGCTTCGAACAGTGGCTGGCGATGATCGCGCTCTTTCGTGCTGCAGCTACATTCTCTGATGGCAACAACACGCTCTTCGACATTTTCGACGACCTGAGCAACGATCAGCTCAATCGCGCACAGTTTCTCGACGCACTTTCTCAGCACACCGGCTGGAATCGCAACGATCTCGTGTTTCTCACGGGCCCCCAGGGTCTCGATCTCGAGTTTCGCGCCGACTTTACGAACGGGCAGTTTCTGTTACGACTCAAACGCGCTTTCGAGTTGCTGGCAGCGGTCGGCGTGCCGGCACAGGAAGCCTGGGCATGGGCCACGCCCACGCCGTCCGCCAACATCGCACGCGCGATAAAACAGGCAGTACGTGGCAAGTTTGACGATCGCAGCGATTGGCTCACGGCCGCCAAACCGATTCGCGACGAGCTCCGCAAACAGCAGCGCTCGGCGCTGGTGGCCCACCTGCTGCACACCGTGCGACTCATCCTGCCGGTATTGGAGTCGCCTCATCCGACCTTGCAACAAGGAGTCACCCGGCGCGCCGTCGAAGAGCTCCAGCTCCGGCTCAACGCCGCCGGAGCGCATCCGCAGCTCGCGGTCGATGGGATCTTTGGCCCGAAGACCCGCGCTGCCGTAATCGCTTTTCAGCAAACCAACAACATCAACGCTACCGGCGTGGTCGCCGCGTCCACCTGGACCGCACTCGATCAGGTGCGCGGGCGACTGCGTGGTTCAAACGATCTCTATGCGCACTTTCTTGTCGATGTGGAGATGGAACCGTGCATGCTCACCTCGCGCATAGTGCTGGCTACCAACTCGGTCCAACTTTTCGTGCAGCGCTGCCTGCTGAATCTCGAACCGGAAGTTGAGCTGACGCCGGAAGACGCGAAGGAATGGGCGTGGATGAAGAACTACCGGGTGTGGGAAGCGAATCGCAAAGTCTTTCTGTATCCGGAGAACTGGATCGAGCCCGAGCTGCGCGACGACAAGAGTCATTTCTTTGTCAAGCTCGAACACGGCCTCTTGCAGGACGAAGTCAACGACTCGACCGTCGCGCGTGAATATCTGAAGTACCTGCGCGATCTGGATCGCGTAGCGCGTCTCGAGATCTGCGGTCTTTATCGCCAGTGGGAAGTCGATCGCGACATCCTGCACGTAATCGCGCGCACCTACACGACGCCGCATCTCTATTATTACCGCCGTTGGATGGACCAGAAGTACTGGACCGCCTGGGAACCGGTGGACGCGGATATCGAAGCCGACCACCTCGTTCCCGTGGTTTGGAATCGTCGCCTGTTTCTCTTCTGGCCCACATTCATGGAAAAGGCAGTCGAGGAGGTGGTGGAAGGCAAAGCACCAAAGCGTTACTACGAGATCCGTCTGGCCTGGAGTGAATATCGCGAGGGAAGCTGGTCGGCCAAACAGGTTTCCGACGCCGTTATCTCGACGCCGAAGGATGACACGTTGCCGGGCAAGCAGGAGTTTTCGTTCTGGTCGTTCTTCCGCAACAACGGCGACCTGCTGATCGCCCATGAGTTGACCAGTGTTAAGACTCCGAAAACTGCGCTACACCAGTTTGCGATAACTTCTCCCAGCAGCTCGCCCAAACTCGACCGGCGCGGCCTGGTCGATTCGAGTTCGCCTCCCGGCACATCCGGCCGCCACAACACTTTCGCCGAAATCGGATCGAAGCCACTCAAGCTGGTGGTCGCCGCCACGAAGGGAGATTCGTACGGAGTCTCACTCGACGCTGAAGGACCTGGAGCGATCCTTTACACGTCTGAAGACATTCTCAAAACCTCGGCATCAATCCTGCGAGTGACTCCGCACAGCTATCGCCTGATGCTTGCGCATGAAGAGCGTCCGCATCGTTCGCAAGCGCCGCTTTTCTACCAGGACGACAAGCGCACCTTCTTTGTGGTGCCGAAAGGCAAATACACGAATGGCGGCACTGGAGGTGGTCTGGACAAGCTGGCGGTCGAACTTAATCATGCGGTTCCGTTGGAGTTGCCTGACTTGTTCTCGCACCAGGCAGCGATCGCTTTTGTTTCGAACACCCAGGCGGCGGATGCACCGGAAGGACCTGCCGGCGCCGGACGCATCGGCAACATTCTCGCGCCGCGAGCGAGTCTGGCGGGCAGCTTTCAGCCGCTGCACTGGCAGGCCAAGAACTTCCGTTTCGATAACTTCTATCATCCGTTCGTTAACCTGCTGATCGAGCAACTCAATCGTTTCGGAATCGAAGGACTGCTCAAACCCGATCCGGTTCAGGAAGCAGCCGCGCGCCGCGAGCTCGTGGCCACCCTGCGACGACAGCGCCGGAGCAGAAACTTCTTCAACGGCGAGTACAAACCGAACAACGAGGTGGTGTTCGGCACTCGCCCGGTGGAAATGTTCGACTTCGATTACGGCACTTCGTATTCGATCTACAACTGGGAACTCTTCTTCCATGCACCGTTCATGATCGCGAAGCGTCTCGGCGCCAATCAGCGCTTCGCCGAGGCACATCGCTGGTTTCAGTACATCTTCGATCCGACTGACAACTCGCCTGGCGAACAATGGCCCGAGCGTGTCTGGCAGATCAAACCCTTCTTCGAACACGGCCAGGGCAAGTCGATTGATCGGGTCATGTTGTTGCTCAGGGCAACGAACCTGACGTCCGCCCAGGAAACAGAGCGTCAGTCGTTGCGCGATCAGATCGAGGCCTGGCGCAGGTCGCCTTTCAATCCACACCTGATCGCGCGCATGCGGCCGGAAGCATACATGAAGAGCATCGTGATGAATTATCTCGACAACCTGATTGCCTGGGGCGATCAACTGTTTCGCCAGGACACGCGCGAATCGGTCAACGAAGCGACGCAACTCTACCTGCTCGCTTCAGAGGTTCTCGGTGATCGCCCGCGAGAGATCCCGGCGCATGAAGGTGTACGGCGAACGATCAACGGCGAGGAAGTCAGCACTTTCAATCAGCTCCGCGGGCGGCTCGACGCCTTCTCAAACGCGTTGATAGATCTCGAGACGATCATCTATCCGATGGAGAATCACAACGGCGGCACGGGCGGCGGCATAAAAGGTCTGCTTGGACCGCAAAACCTGACGCTCGGCACTGGTGACGACGACGGCGGTCCGGCCCCGAATCTTCCGCTCGCGGCGCCCGGCATCGAACCGCCGGACGATGGCATCGTGCTCGACCTGCCTTTAGCTCAACCGATCCCGGCGATCCTTGGTCCAAGTCTCTTCTTCTGCATTCCGAAGAACGACAAGCTGATCGGCTACTGGGACACCGTTGACGATCGCCTGTTCAAGATCAGGCACTGCCTGAACATCGAGGGCGTGGCGCGGCAGCTCGCGTTGTTTGCGCCGCCGATCGATCCGGGACTGCTCGTCAAAGCTGCGGCCGCGGGGCTCGATATCGGCGCCGTGCTCAACGATCTCAACGCGCCGCTGCCGCAGTATCGCTTTCAGTCGTTAGTGCAGAAGGCAAATGAGCTCATCGGCGATGTGAAGAGTTTGGGCGCTTCGCTGCTCGCTGCGCTGGAGAAAAAGGATGCCGAAGAGCTGGCACTCCTGCACTCAACTCACGAGACGCAATTGCTCGAAGCCATCCGCGAGCTGAAGCAACGCCAGATCGACGACGCCAAAGCCTCGAAAGTCGCGCTCGAAGCGAGTCGACGTGTGCTCGAAGAAAGACACACGTTCTACGAAACGCGCGAAGCGAAGAGTTTCAAGGAACAACATCATCTCGACAAGCTCGAAGAAGCGCAGGACTACCAGGATCGCAGCAACACGATCGAGTTGCTGCGCTCGGCGCTCGGACTACTGCCCGATTTCGACATCGGTGTCGAGGGCTTCGCGAGTAGTCCCACCGTGAAAGCAAGCTGGGGCGGCTCGAACATCATGTCGTACATGGGAGCGATCGCGCAGTCGTTTGCTATGAGTGCGCAGCTCGCGACTTATAATGCCAACAAGGCAGTGACTGAAGCCGGCTACGAGCGACGCCAGGAAGACTGGGACTTCCAGGCCACGCAAGCCACCGCCGAGCTGGCGCAACTGGAGAAACAGATCGTCGCCGCGGATATTCGCGTCAGTCTCGCCGAAACGGAGCTGAAGAATCACGAACTGCAAGTCGCAAACGCGAAAAGCGTAGATGCGTTCATGCGCAGCAAGTACACCAACCAGGAACTCTACAGTTGGATGATCTCGCAGATTTCCGCCGTGTACTTTCAGAGTTATCAACTCGCGCGCGATATGGCCAGCCGTGCGGAACGCGCGTTTCAGTATGAGCTGGGTGTGACCAACACTGATTTCATTCAGCCGGGCTTGTGGGATAGTTTGAAGAAAGGCCTGATGGCTGGAGAACGCCTGCAACACGGCGTGCACCGCATGGAAGCGGCTTACCTGGACCAGAATCGCCGCGAGTATGAGCTGACGAAGCATATCTCACTGGCGATGCTCGATCCGACGGCGTTGCTCGAGCTGCGTGAGACGGGAGAGTGTTTCGTCGATCTGCCTGAAGCACTATTCGACATGGACTATCCCGGTCATTACCAGCGCCGGATCAAGACTGTCAGCCTGACGATCCCGTGCGTGGTTGGACCATACAGCACGATCAACTGCACTTTGACGATGGTGGCGAACAGTGTCCGCCGCGCGGCGACGCCGAGCTCGCCTTACGCGCGCAATAATGGCGACGACGTACGCTTTGTCGATAACCTCGCGGCGATTCAGTCGATCGTGACCAGCGGCGCGCAGAACGATAGTGGAATGTTTGAGTTGAACTTCCGTGACGAACGTTTTCTGCCGTTTGAGGGCGCGGGGGCCATCAGTCGCTGGCGGATTCAGTTGCCGCTGGAGACGAATCGTTTCGATCGCAACACGATCTCGGATGTGATCGTACACCTGCGTTATACAGCGCGTGAAGGTGGTGATGGGTTGCGAGCGGCCGCGCTGCCGCCGCAGACAAGCGGCGCGCGGTTGCTGAGTTTGCGGCACGAGTTTCCGACAGCGTGGCACCGGTTCCTGAATGCGGCGGCCGATGTGGACCAGGTGGCGCTACTCAATCGCATGGATGAGCGCTTCCCGTTCCGGCGACCGGGAGTGACGATCACAATCAATCGCATGGTGATGGTGGCACGGTTTGCGAATGCGGGTAACTACACGGCGTCGCTCGCGCCGCTGGTGAATAACGACGTTGCGCTCAACCCGTCGCCGGCGCTTGGCGGTTTACACATGGCGTCAAGCGACGTGCAGGATGTCGATATCACCGATGCGCTCGACTGGACGGTTCGGATCCACCGCGCCGCTCAACCCGACACGCACCTGGAGCCCGGCGAAATCGAAGACTTCCTGATCATCTGTTTGTACACGATGTCCAATTAATCTTTTAGCCACAAAAAGGCACAAAAGGCACATAACATTTTAGTGGGCGTCTCTCACTCAATAAATTCTTTATGTGCCTTTTGTGCCTTTTTGTGGCTAAAAGATTTTTAGAAGATGCGGCGCGTGAGAGTATTTTTGAACTTTCCGTCGGGATCGTGTTGCTGCACGAGCTGCAAAAACTGCGTGAAAGACGCACCGTGCACATTCTGCAAATCGGTCTTCGTGTGGTCCTGGCAAAACTTCCCTAAATGCGGGCGCGCGCCGATCTGCTTGATCAGCGACTCCGCCGCCGCGTAATACCGTTCAAACCCGTGCGAGTCGTCAAGCACCAGATCGATCCACGTCGATCTGCGTTCCCTGCCCGGACCAATCAACGTGCGGTCGTGCCCCGCCGGCGTAAAGCGCACTTCAAACAACGCATACGGCAAACGCTGCTGCTGGTACAACGCTTCGTACAACCCCACGAAATCCTGACAACGTTGAATCGTCTCGACATACGGCACCGTAAACTCGAGTTCCTGATGCAGGTGATAGATCGTTCGATTGAACGCCTTGTTACTCTCCATCACCAGGTCAGTGCCGCGCTTCAAACCGTGTGTAGTCGAAGACAGTTTCGGCAACAAGCCCGCGTAAGCCATCAGGTTTCCAAACCACGACGCCAATAGTGCATCAAACGAGATCGCAATGAACTCCCGCAGTGGACCAAGAAACGACTTCGCTTTCGACGTCCTGTTCCACGTGCTGATCTGGCACTTCCGCGTAAACGGAAACAGGTAGAGACTGAAATGTTCGTGCTGCGCGAGCAGGTTATCGAGATTGTTCTGCACGAAATCGAGATCGGAGATCTCAAACTTCTGCTCGACATTGAAACGCTGGACCGCCTGGACTGTCACCTCTGAGATCACACCCGCGGCGCCGATTCCGCCCACTACAGCCTTGAAGAGCTCATCTGTTGGGCCAACTATGTGAATATCGCCTTTGCCGTCGATCACCTTGAGTGAGTGGACGAGCTGGCTGACGAATCCCCAGTCGCGCCCGGTGCCGTGTACATCAGTCGAGAGAATTCCCGCGATGCTCTGCGCATCGTGCGACGGCAACGCCTTGAACGCCCAGCCGCGTTTTCGCAGTAGCAATCGCACCACGTCGCGCACGCGTGTGCCGGCCCGCACGGTCATACGCAGGTTCGCGTCGTCAATGCTGACGATTCCCGTGTAGTGGTCCAATGAGATGAGCGTGGTATCTGCGACGACGCCGTCGTTAAAAGAGTGACCCGAGCCGAAGAAACGGATGCCGTTGGCATTCTTGATCAGATAGATCAGCTCCTGCTCCGTGCGCGGGCGCTCAAAGTTTTGCGGTCGATAACGAAACCGGCGAAGCCAGTTGCGGAAAACGCCGTGACGCACTCGGCCTTCGAGCCACAGGAAGTGACCGAAGGTGAGTGCGTACAGGAGGATGTTGAACGAAGTGGTAAATCCACCGTAGAAATAGCCCCGAGATTGCATGACGATGGCTCCTCTCTACTTGCACTTCAGATGAAAGACGTCGATCAGCCTGGGCTTCAGATCGCTGCCGTCGCGAGTGCGACCCTTCGCGTCGACGGTATTGATCTGACTGACGTCGTCGACAGCGATTACGTATCCGGTTATACCGTTACGCGTCAGACGAAAGCGGATGAATTGTTTGAAGTTCTCGATTCTTGCGGCGCCGCCGACTTCGTTGTTATGACCGTTGAAGGCGAAGCAAACGGCGAAGTACCAGCCGGTCCAAAGACAGCAAATTACCGCGCCTGCGAGTCCGGCGAGGATTGCGGGCACGAGTCCCGAAGGCCCGGTCCAGTCGAAGAAGACCGGACTCTGACCAAAAGCGTGCGCAACGATCCAGGGCAGGAACAACATCAACGTGCCATACAAAATCCAAGCAATTAACAATCCTGCACCGCTGTTTCGTTTCAACAACCAACGTCCGGCGAAGATTGGCAACACCAGCAGGACCGCGGCCAGCGCCCAGGCGAGATAACTGCCGGTTCGAATCAGCACATACGGGACAAACAGTTGCAGGATGAGATGAACGAGTCCGATCAGCAACTTGCCGAGCACCCGTAACCACTTCGATTGCCGGTAGAAGATGTCGCCCGCACCTTTGAATGGCAACGCCAGAATTCCGAACATCGCCAGCAGTAGTATGACGGCGAACACGATGTCGGATAACAGGTAAGCGGGCAAGTTGTTCTGGCCGAAGTACAGGAAGGCAACAGCAATCACGACTATCGCCGCAAACCCGCACGCCCACTGCAAAAGCCAATCACCGCTTTTGCTACTCACAAAACTCTTCTTGAACAGATACTCGCCATAGCGAACGCTGAGAACAATCGCGAGCAACGCGGCACAAAACGAATAAAGCACGAGCAGGCTGCTGACAAACGGCGTGATGTGATGCCGGTACGGATGGATGGTCGCCAGGCCGATGATCACCAGTAGTGTCGTACCGATGAGGATGGGCCACAGTTTCCGGTTGGGATCGGGTCCCTGCTCGTAAAGGTTCTGATCCGTAAAGATTTTCTTCCGGGAAATGGCGACAAAAGTACCGATAATCGCGAACACTGAAGCCCAGATGAAACCCTGGCCGATGAATAGATCGCGCGGCCATTTACTGGCGTGCGGGAAGAAGTAGGTCGGCGTCTGCGCCGTACAACCAGCAGGCGGCTGCCATTCAGGCGCTACGAAACCGAGGCTGGACCAGAACCAGAAGGGCCTGACATTTTCGCAAGGCTGCGTGTCGTTCGTTTTAACGATGGTCGGTTGCAGCTTTTGTTCATCAACCAAACCCAGGGACTTAAAGATGGGAATGTTGCTGATAAACTGCCGGCTGCTTTGCGGCACCGCAATGCCGAAGTAAAGCGCGAAAGCGATGATAAAGCCGGCGAGCCAAACGTAACCGCCATTCAACACGGTCCAAAACTTGAAGAGCTGGTCGGCTACTGCCGTGCGCGACGTTGCTTCCGGCGGGTAAAGCACTTGCTCGCAAATCTCGTTGTCGTAAGTCGTCGATGGATGATGAAAGGCGCCGCCGAGTCCCGATACCACTGAGGCATAACTTTCACTACTCGGTCGCGGCGCGCTGCTGTTTTCACGGGGACAGTTACCGGAGGCTGGTGGTCCCCAGTAACGCGCGTAGTGATGCACGTCGCCCGACAGATCCAAACGACACTGTCCTGGCTTTAATTGCGCATCACCAGTGTTTTGAAAATCCGGTTTGCCTGCAGCATTTCGTTGCGGAAGGAATGGCAGACTAACTTTGCGGAGAAACTTCAATGACTCCGCGATGGGCTGGCCTTCGGTTGCCGCACGTCCGAAGACCGTGCTTGGCGCAGACGTAGCCAGGATCAGTTTGTCGGGAGGATTAACTTCTTTATCGTTCGGTCCTAAGGGGAGGAAAAAGCGAGACTGCCGCAGTTGTTGCCGATTGAGTGGACCAGGCTCGATATCAAGTCCCCAGAACCACCAGTCGTAAGGCAAGCGCAACGAAATGTAGCTCGCTTCCTGGATGCGCTTGAATCCAGCCAAAGTCAGTTGCGCATATTTTGGACCACTTTTGTCGGGCGGCAATGGGCCCTCAGGGCGGACAGGCTTGCGAAACTGGCGGCGGAAGCCATCCACCTGATCGTAGTAGTCGTGATTGCCGGGAATACCAAAAATGGGGCGCCGTGGTTCGTTTTTGGCGATCAGTTTATTATTGACCAGGTCCAGAAACGCATACTCGAACGGATGCTGCATGTGCTTGATGAGCGTCATGTAATCTGACGCGTGGTACGCAGTATCGCCGCCGACGAACAGAAAAGCGCCGCGGGGTAGCTGATACGAGAGCTCCGGATTGTCCGGCGTCGTCGTTACTGCACAATTCGCGGTTGGATTTGGACTCGTCCAAAGACTACGACACAACGTCAGGTAAGCGAGGCTGTACATCGCCCGTGTGCCGTCACCCGCGTCGGAGAGGTAGTCAAACCAGAATTCTTCACCGTCATGCTGAGCGAAGTCATCGAAGACTTTAGGCGTCATCCAGTCGCGCGGATCGAGTTTGTCGCCGTAAGCGGTGTAGAGCAGGATGCCCTTCAGGCCGCCGATCAGTTGCGGCCCAAACAGCCACGCAACCGGCTTCTCAAATACGCGCGTGCGACCATCAGCGGGAGTGTTTTTGTTCTGCATATTTTGAGACTCTCGTGAGAAATCCGGGCCTTGAGCGGCGTGACAATAGTTCTCCGCCCCGCCCAATGTCAATGATTTATAGCCCCAAATCGTTTCGCCGAGGTGCGTAAGAACGGTCGCTACAGGTCGTCTGCGGAGATACTTGGATTTCAGTCCAATTTCTTTCTGAGTTGTACACCTGAAAATGTACTTTCGGGATGTGGGACTACATGCGTGTCTACTCGACCGCGATCCACTCGATGCTCGCGGGAAACAGTTTCTTTTCCGGATCGATCGTCACAACGTACGCACCGAGCGCTCCGATACGTCGATTTGGACCAAACGTGAGCTTTGGCATCAGGCCGGTATCGTACTCGTAAAGACCTTCGAGCGCAGTTACCAGACATTCACGACTCAGGTCTTTACCACATCGCTCGAGCGCATGGACGAGGATCCGCGCGGCAGCCACGGCAGACGCCTGCGCGGCCGCGTGATTCGCGTCGAGGTGGTTACGTTGTAGTAGGGAGTTGTACTCGGCGGCGCCGGCTGCGGAGACGTCGGAAGGCACAGTCGGAAACGCGAGGAACACTTTGTCTTTCATCTTTGCGGGCACAGCGTCCGCGATGTTATGGCCCAGCAACGAGCCAAGCATATACAAAGGCGGACGCCAACCAACCGTCTCCGCCTCATTCAGGATCGCTGCTGCCTCCGCACCGGAACCGAGAAAGAAAACAGTATCGACCGCTTTTTGGTTTAGCTCGTTGACGTATCGCGTCGCATTGAATGCTTCGTGAGTGTAGTAGATCGTGGTAACCGTGTTCCAGCGCAGTTTCTTTGCCTGGTCTTCGATCGCCCCCGCAATGCCGCGATTAAACTCCGCGTCCGGCGCCAGGATCGCCACGTGCGAGTGCGCCGCATCGGTCTTCTTGCCGGCGAAGATGGCGAGTGCACGCGCCTGTTCTTTGAGACCAGGCAGCAGGTAGAAGAGGTAGCGATTGAGCGGCAAGCCACGTTGCGGCAATAACGTGGATGGTCCAATGAACGGGACTTCTTTCTCCTGCATCAACGCGGCGACACCATCTTCGGCGCCCGCGGTTAATCCACTTACAATCGCAAATACCTGATCGTCGTCAATCAAATGCTTCAGGTTCGAAACTGTCGCTTTCGAATCACCATACATGACATGGAGCTCGAGCTTGCGGTTGTAGATACCGCCACGACTATTGATCTCAGCGAAGTAGGCCTGCAACACGCCTTCCATCGACTTCGTCAGGCCACTTAAGGCCGTCTTCTCCGGCAGCACGGTGCCGAGCACGATGCTCGTATCGGTCAAGCCCGGATCGGTGTCAGTCTCGATCCGTTTCAGGTAGGCGATGAGGTTCGCCATGTCTTCCTGCGGCATGCGATAGGTCGGCATCGCAACCGCCAATTTGTTGCCGGCGGGATCCAAACCGGAAGCCAGCAAACGGGTGAAGGATGTTTCGGAGAAAGCCTGGTGCTTGCGGCCGCCTTCATCGGCGTGGCCGTAAGGCTTGGTTAAGTAAGCCCAGGTCATATTGCCGGCGGTGACACCGCCTTCCGTTTTGCCTTCGCCGCGCGCGCCGTGACAACCCGCGCAAGTAAGCGTGGAAGCGGGCACATCGATCTCGCCCATCATCGCGGTGAGCTCCTGTCCCGAAGCGCTCTCACCGCGCAGGTAAAAAGCTTTGCCGCGTTTTTCCTGCAACGTGAGCTCACGCCGCTGCGTCGCCGCGCCTTGCGAAAGGACAGTCGAGCGTTCACTCCAGATCAAACAACCGGAGATTGCAACCAGCAACACGATTATCGCTCTGAGTATCATGTGCACCTCAGCGATCGTTAATGACGTCCTCGACGATCCGCATCAACTCTTCGGTCTTCGCGAGGCCAAAGGCTTTTTTCCAGAGTCCCTTTGACTCGTTGCCGATGATCAGGATGCTGGTGTGGTCGTCTTTGGTTTCGACGTACTGGCCCAACTTGTAGAGAGCCCAATCGACGTTTTCTTTCTTGCCGGTGAGAAACAACCAACCCGGACGTGCATGAAAACGACGACCATACTCCTTGAGTCGCGTCGGCGTATCCGTTGCCGGATCGACGCTGATGGAAACGAGAAAAGCATCTTTACCCAGCCGATCGCCGAGCGCTTCCTGAATCTTTTCAAAGTTGCGATTCAACGGCGGGCAGATGCTGGTGCAGGTGGTAAAGAAGGTATTGATAATCACCACTTTATTCTTGAGCACGTCGCTATAGAAGTGCAGCGTCCGTCCATCCTGATCGAGCAGCTCGACATCGGAAAAGTATCTCTCCGCGGGTGAACGTCCGGCGCCATTGTCTGCCGGCGGTAATGACGCCGGGAGTGGCGGTTTCGATTTCTGCGCAGTCGTTTGCTCCTGGCCGAGCGCACTTGAGAATGAAATCAGGAGTATTGATATGACGATGATCAGTTTCATGGCTTCACCTCTGCGGCTGTCGCCGGTTCATCGACGTTCCCCGCCATCACGTCGAGAATCAGACCAGCTATCTGGCTCGTCTTCGCGAGACCGTAGGTACGCGTCCAGATCCCTTTACTGTCGTTGCCGATGATTACCGCGGGCGTGTGGTCTTCTCGTTTTGAAACCGCGGCGCCGAGCGCGTTCAGCAACTTGTCCATTTCCTGTTTCTCGCCGGTCACAAACGTCCAACCGGCACCCGCTTTAAACTTCGCGCCCCAGGCTTTGAGTCGCTCGGGCGTGTCGGTCAGCGGATCGACGCTGATCGAAATAAAATGGACGTCTTTACCGACCTTGTCGCCCATCTCTTTTTGCACGCGTGCAAACGTCGCGGCGAGTGGCGGACAAATGGTCGTGCAGTTTGTGAAGATGAAGTTGATGGCGACGGTCTTGTCTTTGATCAGGTCGCGATAGAAATGAAGCGCATTGCCGTCCTGGTCCAATACTTCCACGTCGGGAATTACCATCCTGCGATTGGGACGAGGAGAATCAACGGTATTCGCAGTTTGCTTTTCAACCGGAGCAGCCGTCGCAGTCGTGACCTGGCGCAAATCCATCTTGCACTTCGGACACTTACCGGGTTTCGCTGACTTAACCTCCGCATGCATCGGGCAAACGTAGGCCTGCGCCACTTTCTTTTCGACTGCCGCCGTCAATGACTGTCCCTGCGTTACCGCGCCCGCCACGATCATCGACAAGGTCAGCATGAGAACACTCAGGATCGATCGCGTATTCATTTTCGTTCACCTCCTTCTACTCGGTTGCATGCAGCGTCAGGGAAGGCAGGTCCTTGTAACGCACGCCCATCGACGTTGATTCGACAAAGACCATGTAGATCCCCGCTTGCGGCACCTTGAGCTTGATCTCGTAGACTCCATCACCAAGCGACGTCGCAATATCGCGATGCTGCCAGATGCCTGGCGTCAGGAACGTCAATACACGTACATCCTTCAAGTCTGACTTCGGATCGCCGGTCGCCGTGTCGATGAGTTTGAAACGAAAAGTGAAATCCTGGCCCACGGGCAGCTTCAGTTCTTTCACCTGATGCTCGATACGCAGCGCGATCGGCTTCTCCTCTTTAAGTGCGGGATTGACTTCGGCGCTCAGATCGAAGCAGTGAGACACGCGCGGTGAATCGTTCAGAAAAGCAACGTCGTAACTGCCACTCGCCGGCAACTTGATCGTGGTCGCGTAAACACCGGGCTTGATCTCTCGCAAGCTGCGATCGACCACGAGAGTCGCCATCGGCTCGCGTCGATAGTTCTGGAAGTTACCCATCGGCGCCGCCATTCCTTCGGTGTAGTAGTAGAGAGTTTTGTCTACCGGGTTGGCTACGATCACCGCGTTTCCTTCGGGCGCGAGCACGATCGAATCAGCGTGCACCGGCGTCGAACCTTTTCCCGGTGCGATCTGCCCGCCCGGGAAATCCGTGATGTCCACTTCTTTACCAATCGTCGCGAGTCGCAACATCGATACGATTTCCGTATCGAGCGATCTGATGAAAGCAAACGTCTCGCTGAAAGTAATTTGATCCGGAGCTTTGCCGACCGTAACTTCGTGCAACATGCGATTCGAGGCCGCGTCGAAAATACTTACCGTGCTCTGTTTAGTATTGAGCACGAAGCCATAACGGCCGCCCGGCGCAAAACGTATCGAGCGCGCACCGGCTCCCGTCTTCATCCGCGCCAGCACTTGTTTACCCGGCTCGTCGATCACGCTGACAGTGCCATCGTTTTCACTGACGACGTAGACCGCCTTGCTCAACTCTGATAAAGCGAGAGACACCGGCGATGGTCCGACTTTAATGTCGTTCACTTTCTCCAGCTTGCGAACGTCGATCACGGAGACAGTGTCACTGTCGCGGTTCGCGACAAAGGCGTAACGATTGTCGTGGCTGACGACGATGTCGTGTTGGCCGGTGCCGGTTGAAATCTTTGCGACGACCTTGAGGCTATTCACGTCGATGACCGTCACGCCGCCGTCTTTGTCATTGTCGTTGGTGACCCAAAGGTATTGCTGGTCGGGCTGTGCGATGACGCGCATGGGGCGAGCGCCCGTGTCGATGTAGTCGGTTACTTTCCAACTGCGCGTGTTGACGACGGCAACCTGATCGATCAACGGCAAGGTGACAAAAAGTCGTTCGCCGTCGCGTGTCAGCAACCAGTCTTCACCGGGACTCTTGAGCATCACGAGCGTGAGCAATTTACTGCCACCAAAGCCCAGCAGCGGATCGATAACGGAGATGTCGGGACTCTTGTTCAGTGCGAGCAGGTAATAAGAGTTCAGATCGACATCAGGACGAGCACGCAGGCTGCCCGTTAGATACGACTGAATCTTCTCGCGACACTGTCCGGGCGCGACGGGCTTGTTGCCCTCGCGCAGGCTGATCCAAGCCGAGAGGCCCAGGCCTTTGACGGGTGTGCCGGAAGTTGTGTCAGTGACCGTAAACTTGATGTTGACGTCTTCGGCGGCTCTGACTTTGTTTACATTCGGAGCCAGGGGAGCGACGCTGAACTCAATCGCAATTCCCTGCTCCACGATTTTTTGTGGCGCGACGGGCGGCTTGGCTTCTTGCGCGCGCACCGCGATCGCAAAGGTCATCAGGATTAGCAGAAGCTGAATTGTGGTTCGGTGGGTTATTGATTGCATCTTGCACTCCTCTACTCGGGGTGATTGTCATCTCCTTGTGCAACCTATGTGCCTGCGGAAAAACCGCCAAATCTCCGAGTTGGCTGTCAAAAGTGCGCAAATTTACTTGAACATGCGCAAAAAAATCCGCGTCATCTGCGTTAAAAACCCGAACACAGATGACGCGGATATAGGCGGATAACCGTAGTTACGGTGTCACTCTGAAGATACCCCAGAGGCCACCATCGAATTGGAACGACTCCTGAGTACGATAGAGGTAGTCGCCAGTAACACGCCGTGCACCGCCGGCACCATTCGTCGGAATAACTTCGTAGTGGGAAGATGGTCCAATCCCATACAGCATTCCCTTGAATTCCGAAAGCGGATTGTTGCCAATCACCTTCGAGCCATTGGTATACGGCTCATCCTGCCAGAAATGGCCATGCAGGTTGAACACGTTGTTTCGCATGTGCCCGTTCGCATTCAAAATTCGGAACCTGACCTGTTGGCCGGCTCGAGCAGTGAATACCGGGGTCTGCGGATCGCCTCCGACTTGCGCGTTGGTCAACACATTCGTGAAGTCGAAAGTACGCGTGGTCTCGAACAGGGTGTCGGGCGGATAATTCATCCGTTTCCAGAGTGGCTCAGTGCGATAGTTAATCGCCTTCTGGGCCGTATCTTCCGCATCCTCCGCGCCGGTAGCACCACCCAGGTTGGGCACCGGGCTGCCGTCTGCGAACCTCATGTTGATATCGGTCTGGAACTGGACTACGAATTCGCGGAACGCAGTGCCGTCGGGTTTGGTGATGGTCGCCTGTGCACGCGAGGTCGTGTCTTCGATCCAGGTCGCTCCCTGCGGTTCAACAATGAGCGAACCAATTGCACCCTTATTGCTGTGCTTGATTGGATCGGATGAGATCAGGTTAGTAGCGCCAAATTCGATCGGGGTCGCGATGCGCTGGAAGCCGTTGATAACAACGTCACCGGCGTACCACGTGTACCGGGCGATGCCGCCTGGTCCAACCGTCTGATTTGGATTGAAGCCTACGTTCTTCCCGTCGCTGTTCGCTACGTTATAAGCGAGCAGTTGCGGGTGCAGGCCAACCTGATTTGAAGGTTTCACCTGATTAGTATTGAAGTGGTAGAGGATGTTCGGCATCGTGTTGAAGCCGTCCAGAT
>Ga0070699_100000408_pt1 | contig 41588 bp, 31 predicted proteins | sample KBSK1503metaG_FD_65473 | JGI IMG/M metagenome (GOLD analysis project Ga0070699, IMG submission 65473) | Corn, switchgrass and miscanthus rhizosphere microbial communities from Kellogg Biological Station, Michigan, USA - KBS K1-50-3 metaG | ecosystem: Host-associated > Plants > Roots >... | reverse complement strand
GTAGGGGAAGTACCGAGGCCGGGACTGCCGGCTGGGCTGACCCTGCGGGAGCTGGAGCAGCAGTACATCCTCCAGACGCTGGACGGGGTGGGGGGCAACCGCACGCAGGCAGCGCGGCTGCTCGGCATCAGTCTCCGCTGCCTCCAGTACAAGCTGAAAGCATATCGACAGGGTGGCCCCGAGCCGCTCGTCCAGTTCAATCGCGTGCCCGAGAGCCAGCATCCGCTAGGAGTGTGACGATGATGAGACGAGCGGTTTCCCTTTTGGTGCTGCTGCTGGTGTCGGCAGTGCTGACGCCCTTCTCGGCGGCGGCGCAGGCGCCGGCGCCGCTTCCGGCCGAGAAGGACTACATCATCGGGCCGGAAGACCTTCTCGAGATCCAGGTCTGGGGGAACAAGGACCTCAACCAGCAGGTCTTCGTGAGACCGGACGGCCGGACCTCCCTGCCCCTGGTGGGCGAGATCGCGGTGGCGGGCAAATCGGTCCAGCAGCTCCAGGACCATCTGACCAATGTCTACGAGAAGACGGTCAAGGGCGCGGTCGTGACCGTGATCGTCAAGGAGATCAGGAGCCGTCCCGTCTTCTTCATCGGCGGCTTCGGGAAACCCGGCGTGATGCAGCTCACGCGTGACCTGACCTTGCTTCAGGCCATCTCGATCAACGGCGGCGTGCTGCCGAATGCGGACGCGGAGAAGGGATTCCTCCTCCGAGGAGACAAGCGCATCCCGATCGATTTCAACCGCCTGGTTCAGCGGGGGGATATGAGCCAAAACCCCAAGCTCGAGCCCGGCGATTCGGTCGTGGTTCCCCTGGCCGACGCAGTCTATGTGAACGGGGAAGTGAAGGCGCCTGGAGCGGTTAAATATACGGGAGATTTGACCATTTTGAAGGCGCTGACCCTGGTCGGAGGGCTCACCCCCCTCGCCGCGCCCGGCCGGGTGGATATCGTCCGGGGGAACTCTGAAAAGAAGGAACGAATTCGGGTCGATGTTGATAAGATGATGCGGTCGCCGGATGAGTATCCCGATGCCCGGCTGCAACCGAACGACATCATCTTTGTCCCACAGAGACTCTTCTAGCCTCGACGGTATGAAGGCGAAGGCGGAGAGCACGCGGTCGCGTGCTCTCGTCGCGTTCGCTCTCGTAGCCGCTCTCTCGGTGGCGGGCGGATTCGCGTCCGAGGTCGAGGCGCAGACTCCGCCTCCCCCGCCCTCGACGGATCCGTCGACTCCGGTTTCACCGTCCGACAAGCCGCAGAGCACCGAGGGGCAGACCCGGCCGCAGCCCGAGTCTGTCCCGCCGGGCCTCGAGCCGCAGGCGCCGCTCCAGCAGTACCTGATCCAGCAGCCCGGCCGGCCGCTCGTCACCCCCGCGACCCCGCCGGGAACGACGCTGCCACCTTGGACACCGCCCGCCCCCCCGGCTCCGTCGCAAACGAACCTCCCAGCGCCGCTCTTCGTGCCGGGCGCACCGGGCGGAGCCCCAGCTGCGGGCATTCCGGGACTCACTATCCCCGGGGCATTCACCGCGACCACCACGACGTTCCGGGGTGGCACGCTAGAGTTCCACCCGACCCTGCGACTCTCGGAGGAATACTCCGACAACTTCTTCCAGACGACCAGCCGGACCCAGGAGAACTTCCGCTCGATCGTCGGGCCGGGGTTCCGACTGCTGATGAACGGAGCCCGCACGTTCGGGACGGCGGCGTTGATCGTGGATCTGGTGCACGACACCGCGCCGGACAGCGGGGATGAGGTCAAGGTCTTCCCGAGCTTGAACGTCGCAATCCGCTACGCGCTGACGCCGCGGCTGGCCCTCACCTTCACTGAGACTTTCATTCGTAATGACAGCCCGGCGGCGGCCGATCAGTTCGGCATTCGTCGCGGGCGGCAGACGTTCGACACCAACACCGCCGGAGTGACCGCCGACTGGCTGCTGGGTCAGATCGCCACTCAGGCCTACTACCGGAACGTTCTCTTCTTCAACGAGAGTACGTCCGGAAGCAACACGAGCCAGACGGGCCTCAATAACTCGACCCAAAGCGATACGGTCACCAACATTCTCGGCCTGAACGCCAGCACCCGCATCCTCACCGACTACGTGATCCGGGCGGGCTACGAGTTCTCGAAGACGGACACGGTGAACAACAGCAACAACTCGAACTCCGGGATCGGCGGCGATACCACGAGCCACACCGGGTTCGCGTCGGCCTCCCGGCTCTTCGGGCTCTACACCACCGCCGGCCTCACGACGTCGTACTCCTATCAGACCCAGGACAACACCAAGATCTTCAACGCCTCCGTCTTCGGTGCCTACGGGGTGCCGAGCGGCCTCTCCCTCTCCGCCGCGGTTGGCTACAGCATCCTGAACAGCGACACCCAGGACAACGAGGGTACGGTGTCGGTGAACGCGCTCGTCAGCTACCGGTTCACCCGGGCGGTGATCTCGGTCGGAGCGCTCCAGGATTTCCAGCAGACGGCCCAGCAAGGCCAGAACTTCGGCACCGTGGAGACCCGGTCGTTCTTCGGCAACTTCCTCTATCAGATCACGCCGTTCATCAACGCGACGGTCGATGCCCGCTACAGTGAGGCCACCCCGACCGGAACCGGTAACGTCCAGACGAACCAGACGCAGACCACGCTGACGTATGGAGCCGGCGTGAACTGGCTCGTCCTGCGATGGCTCACCGCCAGCCTCCGCTACGACTTCACCAAGCAGACCGGCACCGCCGCCTTCAATCAAGGATCATTCAGCAACGGCACTAACGGCGGAAACTTCAAAGAGAATCGCGTAACACTCAATCTGTTCGCCACGTTCTAGCCTGTCGTCCGCGCAACGGTTGCATTCCTGCCGCAGCGGTTAAGTCAGCAATAAAGTTGGCGGTTTTCTCTCGATACCCCACCAACTCCTGCACTGCGCAGATTTCAGGATGAGTGGAAGGAGATTTCCCAATCAGTGGACGGAAATTCTCCGTGAACATTTCAGTTTTAGTGTTTTTATTCAATAGGTTATAGAACAGCTCCGCGCAGTCCCCCTGGCACTGCCCTTGCTCCTACCTCCCCCCGGGCAGAGCCAATGTTCCGCATATTTCGCCACTACGTCTCGGGTTTGGCCTTCGTCCTCCTTCTCGGAGACCTGGCCGTAATCCTGGTCGGGCTATATCTAGCCGAGGTGTCCGCCCCGTGGGCGGGTCGCGCGTCCTTCACGGCGCGATTCCTCGAGGTCAGCGGCATCCTCGTCTTCATCCTTTACCTGGGCGACCTCTATCAGCCCAGGCAGGCCGCCGCCCGGCGAGAGACGGTGGCCCGTCTGCTCATCTGCGGAGGCGCGGCCGGGGTGATCATCGCCGCCGTCGGGTTCGCCTTCCCGATGCTCCGGCTGGGTCGGACCGCCTTCCTCCAGATGTTCGTGTTCGCGATCCCGGGCCTGGCGGTCTGGCGCGGCGCCATTCTCGGTGCCTGGTCGCAGCAGCAGATGACCCTTCGCGTCCTCGTCCTCGGCACCGGTCAGGTGGGGCGCCTGATCACCGACCTGGAGCCGACGAGCGCGCGGCCCTTCCGCGTCATCGGGTTTCTCGACGACGTACCGGAGGCCGCCGACATGGTCCCCGAGGGGCACGTCCTCCTCGGGAAGACCCAAGACCTGGACATACTGGTCGAGGAAACCCGGCCCAACATCGTCGTGATCGCGCAGATCGACCGGCGCGGGCACTTTCCGACGAAGGCCCTGCTGGAGTGTCGCCTCCGGGGCATCCGGGTGGAGGACTGGCCCACCTTCTACGAGAAGGCCACCGGCAAGATCCTGGTGACCGCGGTGCGCCCGAGTTGGCTGATCTTTTCGGACGGCTTCGTCAAGACCCCCCGGACGGAGATCATCAAGAGGCTCTTCGACGTCACGGTGTCGCTCGCCGGGCTCCTGCTCTCCCTGCCGCTCATGATCGTGGCCGCGATTGCGGTCAAGCTCGAGTCGTCGGGGCCGATCCTCTATCGCCAGCCGCGGCTCGGCCAGAACGGCTGCGTGTTCATCCTCAACAAGTTCCGCTCCATGCGGCAGGATGCCGAGAAGGATACGGGGCCGGTATGGACGACCCAGAAGGATTCCCGAATCACGCGGGTTGGCGCGTTGCTTCGCCGGACGCGCCTCGACGAGCTGCCGCAGCTGTTCAACGTCCTGGTCGGCCACATGAGCTTCATCGGGCCGCGGCCGGAGCGTCCGGAGTTCGTCAGCGAGCTGCAGAAGCAGATTCCTTACTACATGGAGCGACTCGCGGTGAAGCCGGGCATCACCGGCTGGGCTCAAGTGCGGTATCGGTACGGGTCAACGGTCGAGGACGCGGTGGAGAAGCTCCAATACGACCTCTACTACATCAAGAATCTTTCTCTGTTTCTCGATCTCTTGATCGTTCTGAACACGGTCCAGGTCGTCCTCTTCGCTCGGGGACGTTGAACGCGCTCTGCGTGGACCTCAAATCAAAGGAGAGGGGCGCCTGATGGACACAAGGACGGTCATCGTACAGGTCGCGCGCTCGTTGTTCGCGCGCCGGAAGAAGTGGATTGTGCTCACGACCATCACGGCTCTGGTGATGCTGATGCCGGCCGTGTACGTCTTGTCGAAGGAGCCGCCGCGGTACCGGACGACGGCGACGATCCTGATCGAGAACAAGGCCGACCGGGCCCCGGTGTTCCAGGAATTCAGCCCGTATCGCCCGCTGCCCGTGCAGCTGGCGATCCTGGAGAGCCGCTTGCTGGCCGCCTCGGTGATCGAGGCACTGCCCAAGGCCTCGGTCGACGATCTCATCCACAACCCCTATGGACGCGACTACGTGGGAGATTTGACTGACTGGCTCGCTCGGGTTCGGGGCAAGGAGGTCACCACCCCGTCGCCGCGCCGTCAGGCCATCGCCGAGCTGCGCCGTGATCGCGTGAAGTTCATCACCCAGCCGGGCAACTCCGGAATCGTCGAGATCCAGGCCGAGGCCTCGCAGCCTCAGATCGCCCTCGACATCGCCAACACTTACATCGAGGTGCTCCTGTCGCGGACACGGTCGTTCAACGTGGACGACGCGAAGAGCACTCGTGAGTACCTGTCCCAGCAGACGGCCCAGGTGTCCGAGACGCTGGCCCGGAGCGAGACCGCGCTGCGGAGCTTCACCATGTCCCGCGGCGGCATCCAGATCCCGGCCAAGAGCGCCGAGGCGGCCCAGCGCCTGTCCCAGCTGGAGACGACCCTGGCGGAGGTTCAGGCCAACCGGAACATCAGCCAGACGCGCCTGACTTCTCTCAAGACGAAGCTCGAGTCGATGCCGGCTGCGGCCCCCAAGCCGGCGACGGTGGCGGCGGCACCGGCCTCGACCGCTCTGTCCGCGGCGAGCGCCTCGCGGCTCCGGGCCAAGCTGTCGAGCCTGGAGGCCCAGCTGGTGGAGGCCAAGACGCGGTACGCCGACGATCACCCACGCGTGCGGTCGCTGACGCAGCAGATCGCGGACGTGCAGCGGGAGTTGGGCGACGCGGTGAAGGATTCGACCGCGTCGAGCACGGGGGCCGGATCGCTCCCGGCCGACGATCGCAATGCGTTCGCGGAGATGGTGGCGGCCCTGGACACCTCGGTGGTGTCCCTGAACGCGCAGGAGGGGGCGCTGAAGGATCAGATCAGCAATCTCCGGCGTGACCTCTCCGGACTGTCCAAGGACGAGCTCGAGTATCGGCGGCTGGCGTCCGACGTGGAGACCAACCGCAAGCTGAGCACCCTCCTCTCCGACAAGCTGGGCGCGGCCCGGATCCGGGAGCAGGGCGAGATGAATGTGGTCAAGGTGATCGATCCCCCGGGCTTCCCCACCACCGCCCCCAACCAGCGGCGCGCCCAGATGATGGGGCTGGCCCTCGCGCTCGCGCTGGTGATCGGGCTCGGGGCGCCGGCCACCGCGGAGTACTTCAATCGGCCGATCATGGGCGAGGCCGATATCCAACACCTGACCGGTCTCCCGATCCTGACCGCGGTACCGCACGTGCAGTCGCAGAAGCTGATGTTCGGATCCGGGGAGAAGGAGCAGACCAAGCCGGAGGAGTATCACCTGTTCGTCGACGCGTTCCGACGGCTACGGGTCGAGCTCCAGATGATCGCGGAGGAGAATCCTCTCCGGCGCGTGCTGGTGGCGAGCGCCCTGCCGTTCGAGGGCAAGTCCACCGTGGTGTTCAATCTCGGCCTCGCGTTCGGCGAGGTCGGCAAGCGGGTCATCGTGGCCGACGCGGACTTCCATCGGCCCACCCTGCACCGGATCGCGAACACCGATCAACGGAAGGGGTTCACCGATCTGCTGGCCGGGAACACGAAGCTGGCCGACACGATCACGCCGATCACCGACAACGTACAGCTGGCTCCGCGGGGTAGCGCGCTCTCCGCGTCGGCACGGACCGGGCTCGGCACCGACCGACTCGCGAAGATTCTCGGCAACATGTCGGATGAAGCGGACTACGTGCTGCTGGACTCCTCGCCGATCCTGCTGATCCCCGACAACCTCTACATGGCGGCGGCGGCGGACGGCATCGTGCTGGTGGTAGCGGTCGGGCAGACCCGCCCGCGTGACGTGATCCGGACCAAGGCGATTCTCGAGAGGGCCGGCACCCCGATCCTGGGCGTGGTACTGAACCGGACCCCGGTGAAGCAGCTGAACTCCTACTACAAGCAGTACAGCGCTTACTACGGCGCGTGATCCTAACCCTCAACTCTGACCAAGACAGGGAGTACTCAAGCCGTGTGGACTGAGATCTTGCGCGAAAAGCTCGAGGCGCGTACTGCGCGCGTGAGCGTGATCGGACTCGGGTACGTCGGCCTTAGCCTCGCGGTCGAGCTGGCCAAAGCGGGAATCGTGGTACGCGGAGTCGACCTCGACCTGGAGCGCGTCAGCCTCCTGAACCGGGGAGAGTCGTACCTGGTGGACGTGCCGGCCGAGACGCTGGCCCCGCTGGTGGCGAGCGGCCGGCTGGCCGGGTCGACCTCGTTCGAGGAGACGAGCGGGTCGGACGCCGTGATCATCTGCGTGCCGACCCCGCTTCGCAAGAGCAAGGAGCCGGACATCTCCTTCATCCTGTCCGCGGTGGAGAGTCTCCTGCCGTACCTGCATCCCGGCCAGCTGATGGTGCTGGAGAGCACGACCTATCCCGGGACCACCGAGGAGGTCGTCCTTCCTCGCCTGCAGCAGAACGGCCTGGTGATCGGGAGTGACTTCTTCCTGGCCTTCTCGCCGGAGCGCGTGGATCCGGGCAATAAGCGATACACCACCGCCACCATCCCCAAGGTGGTGGGCGGGGTCACCCCGGCCTGCACCGCCCTGGCCGCGTCCCTCTACCGCCAGGTCACCAAGACCGTGTTCGAGGCGTCCAGCCCGCGGGTGGCCGAGACCGCCAAGCTCCTCGAGAACACGTTCCGGAGCGTGAACATCGCCCTCGCCAACGAACTGGCCTTCGCCTGCCGGAAGATCGGGGTCGATCCGTGGGAGGTCATCGAGGCGGCGGCCACCAAGCCGTTCGGCTTCATGCCGTTCTACCCGGGCCCCGGCATCGGTGGCCACTGCATCCCGGTGGACCCGCTCTACCTGTCCTGGAAGGTCCGGCTGACCGGCTACGAGGCTCAGTTCATCGCGCTGGCCGATCAGATCAACCGGGCGATGCCGGAGCACGTCGTCAACCTGGTCGGAGAGGCGCTGAACGACCACGGCCGGGCGATCCGGAACGCGTCGGTCCTCGTCATGGGCGTGACCTACAAGCCCGACGTCAACGACATCCGGGAGTCGCCCGCGCTCGAGATCATCGAGATGCTCGAGCGGAAGGGGGCTCACGTCACCTACGCCGACCCCTTTGCCCCGCAGCTGTTGATCGAGGGCACCAAGCACTCCGCGGTGGAGGCATCGGCCGCGAACGTCGGCGCGGCCGACTGTGTGCTGATTCTCACCAACCACACCAGCTTCGACTACGCGATGGTCGCGGGTCGGGCCAAGCTGGTGGTGGATACGCGCAACGCGCTCAGGGCGTATCGGCAGGCTCACGCTCGGATCGTCACGCTGTAAGGAAAAAACCATGCGCAGCGTTCTCGTTACCGGCGGTGCCGGATTCATCGGCTCTCACCTGGTCGATCAACTGCTCGAGGCCGGAGCGGCGGTGCGGGTGCTCGACAACCTGTCCACCGGCTTCGCGGCGAACCTGCAGGCGGCCGCCGAGCGGCATTCCCGCGGCTCGGGGGTGCTGAACGGGAGCCGGCTGGAGGTCATCGTCGGGGACATCCGGGATCGAGAGCTGCTGCGCAAGGCGCTCCGAGGCGTCAATTACGTGTGTCATCTGGCGGCCCTCCCGGCGACCGAGACCTCGCTCATGGATCCGGGCGACATTCACTCGGTGAACGTGGAGGGTACGCTGAACCTGCTTCACGGGGCCCTCACCGAGGGGGTGTGGCGCGTGGTCATCGCGTCGTGCGCCTCCGTGTACGGGGCTCCCGACGTCCTCGACGTGCCCGAGGATGCTCCCCTGCGGCCGACCACGTTGTTCGGGGCGTCGAAGGTGGCGGCGGAGACCTACGCCCTCGCCTTTCACGCGAGGCACAAGCTCGACACGGTCGTCCTTCGGTACTTCAGTGTGTACGGGCCCCGGCAGAAAGCGGTGCCGGGCGGGCCGCTCGTCCCGAACCTGATCGAGTCGTTGCGGCAGGGGCGGCCGTTCCTGGAGCACGACGAGTGGAGCGGCGAGGACTTCATGTACGTGGACGACGCGGTCGCCGCCACCCTCGCGGCGATCCGGGCCCCGCGCGCGTCGGGTCGAGTGATCAACGTGGGAAGTGGGCAGATGGTGAGCGTGGCCGACGTCCGGAGCATCCTGGCGGATCTCCTGCGGGTATCCCCGGTCTCGGGGACCCGGGTCGAAGGCGAGGCTCGGCCGCACGGCATCTGCACGCGGTCGGCGGTGGCGGGAGAGCTGCTCGATTTTGCTCCGCGGGTATCCCTGATCCGCGGACTGGCCCGGGTGGTGGCCGCGGCGTCTCATTCGGAGCACAGCGAGTATCCGAAGCTGGCTCCCGTCGCGCTCGATGATTAACGCGCTGTCCTTCGACATCGAGGAGTACTTCCACGCCGAGGTGTTCTCGGGGGTGGTGCGCCGCGAGCAGTGGAGCGGGTTGGAGAGCCGCGTGGCCCGGACGACCGAGCTGCTGCTCGACGTCCTCGACGAAGCCACGACAGCCGCCACGTTCTTCGTGCTCGGCTGGGTGGCGGAGCGCCACGGGGCGCTTGTCCGGCGGATCGCGGAGCGTGGGCACGAGGTGGCGTGCCACGGCTACGGCCATCAGATGATCACCCGGCTGAGCCGGTCGGAGTTCACCGCGGACCTGGAGCGGGCCAAGGGCCTGATCGAGGATGCGGCGGGCGTGGGGGTGATCGGGTACCGAGCCCCCACGTTCTCGGTGGTCCGGCAGACGCTGTGGAGCCTCGAGGTGCTGGCCGAGAAGGGGTTCCAGTACGACTCGAGCATCTTTCCGATCCTGCACGATCGATACGGGATCCCGGATGCGCCTCGGTTCGCGCACCGCCGGACGACGCAGTCGGGAGCGGAGCTCACCGAGTTCCCGCTGTCCACGGTGGTCCGAGGACGGTGGCGGATCCCGGTGGCAGGGGGCGGCTACTTCCGTCTGCTCCCCTACTGGGTGACGCGTCGAGCCCTCCGGGACATCAACGCCCGGGAGGGCCAGCCCGCGATGGTCTACCTACACCCGTGGGAGCTCGACGCCGATCAGCCGAGGCTGCCGATGGGACGGCTCAGCCGCTTCCGGCACTCCGTCAACACGGGAAGGACCGAGTCGAGGCTGCGGCGGCTATTGCGGGAGTTCGAGTTCGGACCGGTGCGAGCCGTTCTGGGCAAGGTCGATCTGCCGCTCGCCGGGGGCGTGGCGTGAAGCTCGTCGCGGTCGTGGGCGCGCGGCCGAACTTCGTGAAGATCGCTCCGATCCTCTCGGAGCTGGGGGAGTACCCCTACGTGTCGACCACCCTGGTTCACACCGGTCAGCACTACGACGCGAAGATGTCGGACTCGTTCTTCGCCAACCTCGAGATCCCGAGGCCGGACGTCAATCTCAAGGTGCAGTCGGCGGGTGCGGTGACCCAGATCGCCGAGATCATGACGCGGCTGGAGCCGGTCCTCGAGTCGGTCCGACCCGACGTGGTGGTGGTGGTCGGCGACGTGAACTCGACCGTCGCGGCCGCGGTCACCGCGGTGAAGCTGGGCCATCCGGTGGCGCACGTGGAGGCCGGGCTCCGGAGCTTCGACCGGACGATGCCGGAGGAGGTGAATCGCCTCCTCACCGACTCGATCTCGGAGCTTCTCTTCACCACCGAGCCGGCCGCCAACGAGAACCTCGATCGCGAGGGCATCGCCCGCGACAAGGTTCACTTCGTCGGCAACGTCATGATCGACACGCTGTTCCGCTACCGCGAGCGAGCCGGCGAATCCGACGTCCTGGATCGGCTCGGGCTCGAGCCGGGAGGGTACGCGGCGCTGACCCTGCACCGCCCCAGCAACGTGGACGACGCGGGGACGCTCGGCATGCTCCTGGACGGCATAGCCCACGTGCAGGCCGAGATCCCGGTGGTGTTCCCGGTGCATCCGCGCACGCGACGGCACCTGGAGGCTCTGGGCGGGGTGCTGCCCCCCATGCCAGCGCTGCGGCTGGCGGACCCGCTGCCGTACCTGGACTTCGTGAACCTGATGGCCAACGCGCGCTGTGTCATGACCGACTCCGGTGGAATCCAGGAGGAGACGACCGCGCTCGGCATTCCCTGCCTGACCCTCCGGAACAACACGGAGCGGCCAGTCACGGTCACGCGGGGTACGAATCGCATCGTGGGGACCGCGCCGGACGCGATCTACCAGAGCTGGCGCGAGGTCGCCGACGGCAAATGGCCGGCGGGTAACCTTCCAGAGCTCTGGGACGGCAAGGCCGCGGCTCGGATCGTGCGGGTTCTCCTGGGCCGGGCCAAGTAGGTCTTCCATGGACGTTCGTCCCCTGATGACGGAGACCGTTGATTGGGACGCCTTCGTGCGCTCGACGCCGGGCGGCAGCCCTTTTCATCTGCTCGCCTGGAGGCGCGCGGTGGAGAAGACGTTCGGCCACCGGCCGCACTACCTCATGGCGGTTCGAGGCGGTGGGGTGGAGGGTGTGCTTCCCCTCTTCGAGGTTCGAGGGCTGCTCGGGGGTCGGGGGCTGGTGTCGGTTCCCTACGGGGTCTACGGGGGCGTCTGCGCCACGTCGCCGGCTGCCCGGACGGCGCTCGTGGAGGCGGCGAGCCAGCTCGCGAGGCGGATCGGGGCCGGCTACGTGGAGCTGCGGCATCGCCCCGGTCACGAGGTCGATCTGCCCACGAAGGCCCTCTACGTCACGTTCTCACGGCCCATCTCCACGGACGAGCAGGAGAACCTGAACGCCATCCCGAGGAAGCAGCGGCGGATGACCCGACAAGGGCTCAAGCACGGGCTCCGGGCCGAGTTCGGGCTGCGGCATCTCGACCGCTTCTGGCACATCTACGCCCACAGCGTGCACGCCCTGGGCTCGCCGGTCTTTCCCCGGAAGCTCTTCCGCTCGATCGCGCACGAGTTCGGGAAGGACTGCGAGCTCTTGACGATCTGGAAGGACGAGACGCCGGTCGCCGGAGTCCTGACCCTCTTCTTCGAGGATCAGGTGCTCCCCTACTACGGAGGGGCGGACCGGGCCGCACTGCCCTACGCGGTCAACGACTTCATGTACTGGGAACTGCTCTGCCACGTGGCCAAGCTGGGATACCGCGTCTTCGACTTCGGTCGGAGCCGGGAAGGAACGGGAGCCTACAACTTCAAGCGGCACTGGGGCTTCGAGCCGGTTCCGCTCCCCTACCAGTACGTCCTGCGTGACGGGGCCAAGATGCCCAACCTGAGCCCGTCGAACCCGAAGCTGGAGCTCGCCGTGCGGGCCTGGAAGCGCACTCCCTTGCTCCTCACCAAGCTGGTCGGGCCCCGGCTCACGAAATATCTCCCATGAACATTCTCATGCTCGGGCGCTGGCTTCCCCCGCCGCGCCGACCGGTCCGGGACACGCGTGAGTACCAGTTCGGCCGCTATCTGGCCCGGGACCATCAGCTGACGGTCGCGTTCGTCACGGACAATGCGGACGCGACCGGCGCGATCTCCGCCCTTCGGAAGGAATTCACCGACATCGAGTTCGCGGTCATGCCGCGGACCTGGAAGTCCCTCGAGGCGGCGGTTCGGGCGGCTACCGGAGAGTCTTGCACCCTGTCCTACGCCCGGTCGGGTGCCCTCCGGACGCGCCTCGAAGACCGTATTCGGCGATCCGACTACGACCTGGTCTTCGTGCTGTCGTCGAGCATGATCCAGTACGTGCTCGACCTGAATCCGGCGATTCCGGTGGTCATGGACTTCGCCGGGGTCGATTCCGAATGGTGGCTCGCCCAGGCGGCCCGTGGCCCCTACCCGGCCACCCGCTTCTTCAACACGGAGGCGAGCCGGCTCCGGCTGGCCGAAGCGGCGGTGGCGCGGCGGGCCGCGTGGTGCGTGACCGAGTCACCCGCGGCGGAGGCCATCATCCGCTCGCTCGTGCCCGAGGCCAAGACCACGGTCGTCCCGAGCGGAGTGGACGTCGAGCTCTTTGCCGGGCCCACCCGGGAGAACAAGACCCGGACCGTCGTGCTCCGGACGTCGTCGCTCGGCTCCGACCAGGACTTCCTCGAAGCCGAAGAGTTCTGCCGACACGTCATCCCGAGGGTTCGAGCCCGGATTCCCGAGGCGCGGGTCGTGCTGGCCAGCGGAGATCCGATTCCGGCCCCGCGGGCGGCCCGTCTACTCGGGGCCGAGGTGGTCGCGCCGGTGACGGATCCGCGGCAGTTCTTCCACAGCCAGGCCACTGTAGTCGGCCTCTTCGGAAGCGGGAACGATCTACGGCGGCGAGTCCTGGAGCCCATGGCGGCCGGTATTCCGGTGATCGTCGGCACCAAGGCGGTCGAGCAGCTCGGGATCGAGGACAAGCAGGCCGTCTGCCGGGCGGACGGACCGGCCGACATCGCCCAGGCGGTGATCCAGTTGCTCGAGGACCCGATCCGCCGGATCGAGTTCGGGGAGCGCGGGAAGGCGTACGTCACCGCCAACGCGGCCTGGAGCGTGATGGCGGAGAGGCTGGCCGGAACCATCCAGCGCGCGTCCCAAGGTTCGCCTGCCGTGGTCCGGCCGCCGGTGAAGAAGGGTGGCGGGCGTCCGGTGAGCGCGTTCCCACCGTCGGCCGTCGAGGGGGGCCGCTGATGCGCGGCGTCGCGGGGCGTGTCTTTCTCGATCGGGCGCGGGTGATCGACGATCGTCAGGTCGCCCCGATGGCCGGGGCCCGCGGGCCCCGCGCCGAGTGCGGGATCGTCGTGGGCGATGGCGCCGCGCTTCTCCCGGTGGGTGACGGGGCGTGGTCGGAGCGGGTCGGAGACGCGGTGGTGATCGGGGACCTCGACATCAGCAACCGCGACGAGATCACCGGCGGTGGCGCCTCGTCGATCGCGGCGAGTCTGGTCGAGCGCTACCGCCGCGAGGGCACCGCCTTTGCCCGCGCCCTCCGGGGAGCGTTCGCGATCGCGCTGTGGTTTCCGGACCGCCGGCGCCTCGTAGTGGCCGCGGATCGCTTCGGCTTCCGGCGCATGTACTATGCGGCGACCGGCGATGGCCTCGCATTCGGGCCGCGGCTCGAGCATGCCGTCACGCTGGGAGCCATCGGTCGCGAGATCGACCCGTCGTCGGTCTATGCCTACCTCAACTTCGGGACGGTGCCCGCCCCGCAGACGATGTACCGCGGAGTCCACCGGCTGGCTCCGAGTCAGCTCCTGGTGTGGGAGGACGGGCGGCTGTCCCTCGAGACGTACTGGGACGTCACCTACACCGAGAAGGCGCGCCCCCGGACGGTGGCCCAGGCGGCGATGGTGTCGCAGACCGAGGAGGCGGTCCGGCAGGCCCTCCTGGGGACGGAGTCCAAGACGAGCGGCGCGTTCCTCAGCGGCGGCACCGACAGCAGCACGGTGGTGGGCCTGATGACCCGCCTGACCGGAGAGCGGGTCAACGCGTTCTCCATCGGGTTTCACGAGAAGCGCTACAACGAGCTCGAGTACGCCGAGCTGGCCGCGCGACACTTCTCCGCGTCGCACTACACGCACCTGGTCACGGCCGACGAGGCCTTCGCCTGCCTGCCGGATCTGGTCGCCGGCTTCGACGAGCCGTTCGGGAACAACTCGGCGATTCCCACGTATCTCTGTGCCCGGCTGGCCCGGGAGGCGGGGATCGAGGTGCTGCTCGCCGGGGATGGGGGCGACGAGATCTTCGGGGGCAACGAGCGCTACCGTCGGGAGCAGATACTGGCCCGCTACGGCCTGATTCCTCGGCCTCTCCGTCGAGGGCTTCTGGAGCCGGTACTGCGGGTGCTCCCCGACGGTGGGCCGACGCCGCTCGGCAAGGCGCAGCGATACGTCGCGCGAGCCTCGCGGCCGAATCCGGAGCGGTTCTACTCGACCGAGTTCTTCGTGGCGGAGGAGCGGGAACGGCTGCTCCACCCGGAGTTCCTGCGATCGATCGACCCGGGCACGCCGATCGAGATCGCGGGACGTCACTACCGCGCCGCCCGGGCGTCGGCGGAGCTCAACCGACTGCTTCACGTCGACCTCAAGATCACCCTGGGAGACAACGACATCCTGAAGGTGACGCGGACCGCCGAGCTCGCGGGCCTGGCGGTTCGCTTCCCACTGCTCGACCATCCGCTCGTCGAGCTGATGGCCACCATGCCGGTCCGCGACAAGGTTCGCGGGACCGAGAAGCGGTACCTCTTCAAGCGGGCGTTCGCCTCCCTGCTGCCGCGGGAGGTGCTCACGAAGACCAAGCACGGCTTCGGGCTGCCGATCGGCGACTGGCTGCGGGGGCACCGAGCCTTCGTCGCGCTGGCACACGATACGCTGGAGACGCGACAGGCACGGGAGCGTGGCTACTTCGCCGCGGGAACGGTCGACTGGCTCTTCCGGCAGCACGCGGCCGACGCCACCCCGTTCTACGGCGACGTGCTCTGGAACCTGCTGATGCTCGAGCTGTGGCACGTGCGCCAGGGAGCGGCGGCATGAACCGGCGGGCTCGGGCGGTCCGCGCGCTGGCCACGATCGTCTACCGGACCGGACTGCTCCGTCCGATGGTCTCGGTGGCGGCCCGCCTGCGACGGGGCGCGAGCGTGCCGATCCTCACTTTCCACCGGGTGAACGACGACCAGGACCCGTTCTTCGCGGCCATGGCCACGAGCGTGTTCGCGGCGCGCATGGAGCACATCGCCCGGCACTACACGGTGCTTCCGGTCGAGGAGCTCGCCGAGCGGCTGCGTGAGGGCCGGGCGCCGTCGAATGCGCTCGCGTTGACCTTCGACGACGGGTACCGGGACTCGCTGACCCACGCGGCCCCGATCCTGGCTCGATACGGCCTGCCCGCGACGATCTTCCTCACCACCGGGTACGTGGGAACGTCGGAGACCCCGTGGTACGACCTGCTGGCGCTGGGCCTGAAGACGGCCCGGCGGGACGCGGTGACAGTCAGCCCGGGCCAGAGCTTGCCGCTCGGATCGACGGCGGAGCGGCTTCGAGCGCTGGAGGCGATCCTTCGGCACATGAAGCGGTTGCCGGATCCGGAGCGCCAGCGACTGGTGGATCGGCTGATCCACGATCTGGAGCCGGTGACCCCGGAGGGGCAGAAGCGGCTCATGCTCTCGTGGGACGAGGTCGACGCGCTGCGGGGCCTCGGGTTCTCGATCGGGGCGCACACGGTCAACCACCCGATCCTGTCGAGGGTGGAGGCCGAGGCGGCCTGGGGCGAGATCCACGGCTCCAAGGCGAGCATCGAGCACAAGCTCGGGGTACCGGTGCGCGGCTTCGCCTATCCAAACGGCGGGGTCGACGACTACAGGCCGGAGACGATCCGGATTGTCGAGCGGGCCGGCTTCCGCTGCGCGGTCACCACCCGCCGGGGCCTTAACACGGCGCAAACGCCGCTCTTCGAGCTGCGGCGCGGGGGACCGTGGGAGCAGCATCTCCCAACGTTCGCCATGAAACTCGCCTACTACCAAGTGGCTGGAATCTAGGAAGGAGATCTCGTCATGTGCGGCATCGTCGGCTATGTCGGTGAGCAGGACGCGGTCGGGATTCTGCTCGACGGGCTGGGACGGCTCGAGTACCGCGGGTACGACTCGGCCGGGCTCGTCGTCCAGACCGGCCCGAGCCTCGTGGTGCGCCGGAGCGTCGGGAAGATCGCGCGTCTGCGGCAGGTGATCGAGGCCGCGCCGGTCGCGGGCCGCACCGCGCTCGGGCACACCCGCTGGGCCACTCACGGCCGTCCCTCCGATGCGAACGCGCACCCGCACGTGGACTGCAGCGGGCGGGTGGCGGTCGTGCACAACGGCATCCTGGAGAACTACCTCGAGCTGAAGGCGATGCTGGAAGCGGAGGGGCACACCTTTCGCTCCGAGACCGATACCGAGGTGATGGCCCACCTCGTCGAGAGCGAGCTACCCCGCTGCGGAGACCTCGTCTCCGCGGTCAAGGCGGCGCTCCGGCAGATCCGCGGGGCGTATGCCTTCTGCCTGCTCTCCGCCGACGAGCCGGGCCGGATCATCGCGGCCAAGCGAGGCGGCGGCGCGGTGGTGGTCGGGCTGGGCGACGGCGAGGTGTTCGTCGCCTCCGACATTCCCGCCGTCATCCCCCACACGCGGCAGGTCGTGATCCTGGAGGACGACGAGGTGGCGGTGATCGGACGTGACGGGCTCGCGATCTCGACCCTCGAGGGCGCGTCGGTGGAGCGGACGCCGTCCGTGATCGCGTGGGATGCCGCCATGGCGCAGAAGGGTGGCTACGACCACTTCATGCTGAAGGAGATCCACGAGCAGCCGGAGGCGGTGGCGGCGACGTTCCGCGGTCGCGTGAACGCCGAGACCGGGGAGGTCCGGATCCCGGAGGCCAACCTGACTCCGGAGCTGGTTGCCCGGCTCCGGCGAGTGGTCCTGGTGTCCTGCGGGACCTCGTATCACGCTGGTCTGGTGGCCCGACTCATGATCGAGCGGCTCACCGGCCTGAGCGCCGAGGTGGATCTCGCCTCCGAGTTCCGGTACCGGGATCCGGTGGTGGGCCCCGACAGCCTGGTCGTGGCCATCTCCCAGTCCGGCGAGACCGCCGACACTCTGGGGGCGGCCAAGACCGCACGTCTCAAGGGGGCTTCGGTCCTGGCCATCACGAACATCGTGGGGTCCGCGCTGGCCCGGGAGGCGGACGGCGTCATCTACACCCACGCCGGCCCCGAGATCGGGGTCGCCTCGACGAAGACCTTCACCGCTACGATCACCGCGGCGTACGTCCTGGCGCTCGCGCTCGGGCTGCAGCGCGGGGCTCTGACCGCGACCGAGGCCCAGAAGCGCGCCAGCGAGCTGCTCGAGATCCCCGGCATCATGACCGAGGCCCTGCGTCACCAGGAGCCGGTGGCCGAGCTCGCCCGCCGGCTGTTCCGGCACGAGAACTTCCTCTACCTGGGGCGAGGGGTGCACTACCCCATCGCGCTCGAGGGGGCGCTCAAGCTGAAGGAGATCTCCTACATCCACGCTGAGGGCTACGCGGGGGGCGAGATGAAGCACGGTCCCATCGCCCTCATCGACGAGACGATGCCGGTGGTCGCGCTCGTTCCCCGCGACGGGACCTACGAGCGGATGGCCGGCAATGTCGAGGAAGTGAAGGCGCGGGGGGGCCGCATCATCGCGGTCGCCCATCCAGGTGACACCGCGATGGCCCGTCGGGCGGACCATGTGCTCGAGGTGCCGCCGGCGGTCGACCTCCTCGCCCCGCTGGTGACCGTGATCCCGCTCCAGCTGTTCGCCTACCACGTCGCGATTGCTCGGGGTTGCGACGTCGATCAGCCGAGAAACCTGGCCAAGAGCGTGACGGTGGAGTAGCCGGAGCCCGCCGCCGAGGTCATGCCATGAGCCCGATCCGCGATCTCCTCCTGGTCGCCACCCTCTTCGCCCTCGTCCCGGTCAGCTTCCTGCGACCGTGGATCGGGGTGCTGGCGTGGTTCTGGGTGGCCTACTTCGTTCCGCAGAGCTTCACGTGGGGATTCGGGCGGAACCTACCGATCGCGATGATGGTGGCGGTGGCGACCCTGCTCGGCTACCTCGTGTCCGGAGAGGGCAAGAAGCCCCTCCCCCGGACCGCGAGCGTGCTCTTTCTTGGATTGTTCATGGTCCATATGACCACGAGCACGGTGCTGGCGTATGACCCGGAGATGGCGTGGGGGAAGTGGGACTGGGTCTCCAAGTCACTGCTGATGACCTTCGTCACGATGGTGCTCTTCCAGCAGCGTGAGCGCTTGAGGTGGCTCTACGCGGTCACCGCGGTGAGCCTCGGCCTGCACGGCCTCAAGGGCGGGTTGTGGGTCCTGCGGACCGGGGGCGGAGAGCGGGTGTACGGGCCGGAGCGGAGCTTCTTCTGGGACAACAACACCCTGGGCCTCGCCCTTTGCATGATCCTGCCGACGCTGCTCTACCTGTCCCGGGACGAGCCGCGGGTGTGGCTGAGACGGCTGATGCGGGTGATCTTCGCCTTCTCAATCGTCGCAATTCTGTTCACGTACTCCCGAGGCGCTTTCATCGGCCTGCTCGTGGTGTTGACCGGCCTGGTGTGGCGCTCGCCTTGGCGGTGGAGGTTCGCGGCCGGCGCGCTGGTGCTGAGCCTGGTGACGATGGCGGTGATGCCGGCCCGTCTCCGTGACCGGATCTCCTCGATCGGCGAGCAGAAGTCGGCGGACACGCGGGATATCTCGGTTGCCGGGCGAATCGAGGCCTGGGAGACCGCCACCCAGATCGCCATGAGGCATCCCTTCTTCGGCGAGGGCTTCCGGGCCCTGTGGCAGCCGGACCTGTGGACCAAGTTCTACGGGTACGACTTCACGGCGGCGCGCGACGCGCACAGCCTGTATTTCGAGGTGATGGCCGAGCACGGGTTCCTGGGTCTCGGTCTGTACCTGGTAGTGGTGGGCGACACCCTGATCATTTTGACCCGGGTCACCCGCCGCTGGCGGGATGACCCGACGCACGGCTATTTGTCGAAGTATGCCGAGATGACGCGGCTGGGGCTCTTCCCCTACCTGGTGACCGGCGCGTCCCTCGGAGTGGCGTACTTCGACCTGTTCTTCTTGATGGTGGGGTTGAGCGCGATCCTCTGGTCGCTCTCCGAGGAGGCGGCCGCGGAGGTCAGCGCGGCGGAGCGCCTCGCGGCCGGGCCCGGGCGCGCCCTCGTCCCACGTGTGAAGTCCCGCGTGATCGAGAGGACCCGTCGGGGCCTCCAGCAGCCGGAGCGTGCTTGAGATGTGTGGGATCGCGGGGATCGTCGAGACGGGCGGCCGGCCGGCCGACATGGGCCTGCTACGGGCGATGACGACCGTCCTCGGCCATCGCGGGCCCGACGGTGACGGATTCGTCTGCCGCGGACCGGCCGGACTGGGTCATCGCCGGCTCGCGATCATCGACCTGGCGACCGGCGACCAGCCGATGGCCAGCGACGACGGCGCGATCTGGATCGTCTTCAACGGTGAGATCTACAACTTCCGGGAGCTCCGCCGCGATCTCGAGGCCACGGGGATCCGCTTCAAGACCTCGTCCGACACCGAGGTCATTCTCCGGGCGTACGAGACGTGGGGCCCGGAGTGCGTGCGCCACCTTCGCGGGATGTTCACGTTCGCGATTCTCGATGAGCGCGCGCGGCGGGTCGTGCTCGCTCGCGATCGGGTCGGCATCAAGCCCCTGTTCTACTCCTGGGACGGTCGGCGACTCCTGTTCGCGTCCGAGCTGAAGGGGCTCCTCGAGGACTCGACGTTCCCGCGCGAGCTGGATCGAGAGGCGCTCGGCGCCTATCTCACCTACCACTACGTTCCGGCCCCCCGGACCATCTTCACGGCGGCCCGCAAGCTGCCGGCCGCGACGACCCTGGTCCTGTCCCTCGACGGAGGGGAGCCACGGCTGTCCGAGTACTGGCGTCTGCCGTTCGCCCCGCTGACCGGGGTGCGGGAGGCAGAGTGGATGGAGGGGCTCCGCGCGCACTTGAACGACGCGGTGCGCTCTCACATGGTGAGCGACGTGCCGATCGGCGCGTTCCTGAGCGGTGGCATCGACTCCGGGACCGTCGTGGCCCTGATGGCCCAGGCGTCGAGCACGCCGATCCGGACCTTCTCCATCGGGTTCGAGGAGGCCGATTTCGACGAGCTGGCCTACGCGAGGCGGATCGCCACCCGGTTCGGGACCGACCACCACGAGTACGTGGTGAAGCCCGATGCCCTCGCGGTGCTCCCGAAGCTGATCTGGCACTTCGATGAGCCGTTCGCGGACTCGTCCGCGATTCCCACCTACTACGTGTCCGAGATCACCCGGCGGCACGTGACGGTGGCGCTGTCCGGCGATGGGGGAGACGAGAACTTCGCCGGCTACCGGCGGTATGCGCAGGCCCAGGAGCTGGATCAGCGCATGAAGGGGCGTCTGCCGGCGCTGCTCCAGCCCCTCCTGGGAATGGTCTCGCGGCTCTTGCCGGTGGGGGGCCCCGGCCAAGCCTACGCGGGGCTGCTCGCCTCCCAGGGGCTCGCCCGCTACCACCGGCTGGTCACCTACGAGCGGAGCGAGACGCTGCGGCGGCTCCTGTCCAGTGACTTCGGCGATCTCGCGGAGAGCGCGGCGGATCCCGCGGCGTTCGAGCGGCTCGGCAGTCGCCAGCAGGCGCCCGACCTGGTCTCCGCGCTGCAGCACATCGACATGGCCACCTACCTGCCCGACGACATTCTCACCAAGGTGGACCGGACCAGCATGGCGGTGTCGCTCGAGGCTCGGGTGCCGCTGCTGGATCACGTGCTGATGGAGTACGTGGCCACCATCCCGTCGGACCTGAAGCTGCGGGGCGAGACCGGGAAGTACCTCCTCAAGCGCGTGATGGCGGACTCCCTTCCGGGCGAGATCCTCGGCCGGAGGAAGATGGGCTTCGGGGTGCCGCTGGGCACCTGGCTGCGTCGGGAGCTGCGCGAGATGGCCTGGGAGACGCTCCTCAGCCCCGCCGCTCGCCAGCGCGGGATCTTCCGGAGCTCGGAGGTCGAGCGGCTGCTGCGGGTGCACGACTCCGGACGGCGCGACTACTCGGCCCGTCTCTGGGCGCTCCTGTGTCTCGAGCTGTGGATGGAGCGCTGGACCGGGAGCGGCGCCGCGGCCACCCGGCGGGCCGCGTAGCCGTCATGGACGCCATGAGTCCCACCCGGATCCTACACGTGCTCGACCATTCGCTGCCGCTCGGCAGCGGATACAGCTATCGCTCGCGGAGCATCGTACGGGCCCAGCGACGGCTCGGCCTGGAGCCGGTGGTCCTCACCTCGCCCAAGCAGGGCAGCGCGCAGGACGGCCGGGACGTGCTCGACGACATCGTGCACTACCGCACGGGCCGGACCGGTGGGCGGCTCCCGGTGGTGCGCGAGCTGGTCCTCATGCGCCGGCTCGCCGCGCGAATCGAGAAGGTGGCCCGGCAGGAGCGTAGCCAGGTCATCCATGCGCACTCGCCCCTCTTGAATGGCCTTCCGGCCCTGTGGGCCGGTCGGCGCCTCGGGGTACGGACCGTCTATGAGGTCCGCACGTTCTGGGAGGACGCCGCGGTCAGCCATGGCACGCACACCGAGACCTCCTTGCGCTATCGCCTGAGCCGCGCCCTGGAATCGACGGTGCTGCGACGCGCGGACGCGGTGGTCACCATTTGCCAGGGGATCAGGGCCGAGGTCATCGCCCGCGGCGTGCCGGCGGCCCGGGTCGCCATCGTGCCGAACGGAGTCGATCCGGAGTGGTTCGAGACACGTCCGCGTGCCACCGAGCTGGCCGACCGCCTCGGGCTCGGGCCGGGGCCCGTCTTCGGGTACATCGGCTCCTTCAGCTTCTACGAGGGGCTGCCGTTCCTGGTCGAAGCCATGGCGGGCGTGGTCGCGAGGGTGCCGGGGGCCAAGCTCCTCCTAGCGGGGAGTGGTCGTGACGAGGAGGCCCTCCGCGCGGCCGCCCAGCGGGCGGGGTCGTCGGTGCTGATGCTCGGTCGAGTGCCCCAGGACCAGGTGCGCGACCTCTACACGCTGCTCGACGTCATCGTGCTGCCCCGGCGGAGGATGCGGATCACGGAGCTGGTCACGCCGCTGAAGCCGCTCGAGGCGATGGCGGCCGGAATTCCCGTGCTCGCCAGCGATGTGGGCGGGCAGGCCGAGCTTATCGCCGACGGGCAGACCGGCCTGCTGTTCAAGGCCGAGAGCCGCGACTCGCTGGTGGAGCAGGCCACGCGCCTCGCCGGCGATCCGGAGCTGCGGCGGCACGTGATCGCCAGCGCCCGCCGCTGGGTGCGCGACGAGCGGACCTGGGACCGTAGCGTGGCCGCGTACCTCCCGGCCTACCGGGGAGCGGCCTGATGCGCGTCCTGGTCCTCAGCTCCACCTTCCCGAGCTCGAGCCAGCCCACGCGGGGCGTCTTCGTCCGCGAGCGGATCCGCCGACTGGGCAAGCGTTGCGAGGTCGTGGTGGTGGCACCGGTTCCGTGGTTCCCGCTGAACCGGTGGATCCGGCGGGAGCGGGCGACGGTGCCGGCGGTCGAGCACCAGGAGGGCCTGACCGTCTACCATCCCCGGTTCTTCTCCGTGCCGCGATATGCCAAGTTCCTGGACGGCGCCTTCTACTATCTCTCGCTCCTAGCCTTCACGCGGCGGCTACGCCGGACGTTTCCGTTCGAGGTCATCGACGCCCACTTCGCCTTCCCGGACGGTCTTGCCGCGACCCTGCTCGCCAGAACGTTCTCGTGCCCGCTCGTTGTAACCCTGCGTGGAACGATCGTCCGGCTGTCTGGCTATCGCCTGCATCGCCCCCAGCTCCGTTGGGTGCTCCGGCGGGCGGATCGGGTCACGGCGGTGAGCGAATCACTGGCCGGTGTCGCGGTCGGCCTCGGCTTGCCGCGGGAGCGGGTACGAGTCATCCCAAACGGGGTGGACACCCGGACGTTCATGCCGATGGACCGGGTGCAGGCCCGACGGCTGGCCGGGCTGCCCGAGAATCGCAAGATCCTGCTGACGGTGGCCGGGATCTACGAGGGCAAGGGTCAGCATTCGGTGGTAGAGATCCTGCCGGCTCTCCGCGAGAAGTACCCCGACCTGCTCTACGTGATGGTGGGCAACTCGCGCCCCGGCGAGCAGTATCGGCGCCGGCTCACCGAGGCCATCTGGCGCCTGGGCTTGAAGGATCACGTGCTGGTGGCAGGACCCCGCCCCCACGCCGATCTGGCCCGCTGGTTCAGCGCCGCCGACGTGTCCGTGCTCGCGACGCAGTCCGAGGGGTGGCCGAACGTCCTCCTCGAGTCCCTCGCGTGTGGCACCCCCGCGGTTGCGACCCGGGTCGGTGGGACCTCCGAGATCGTGCGGGACGGCCAGGATGGGATCCTGGTGCCCTTCGGCGACGCGCCCGCGCTCGGCCGGGCCCTCGACCGAGCGCTCGACACCCCCTGGAACCGGGCCGCGCTGGTGAAGCGCGCGCGGGCATTCGACTGGACCGATTCGGTCGAGTCGGCACTGGATGAGCTCAACCAGGCTCTGAAGAGGGTGCCGTGAACGAGCGACTTGTCTCGCGTTATCTCTTCCCGCTCCATGAGCGGCTCAAGGGCAAGCCGACCTTCCGTCTCCTGGCCGAGCTCGAGGCGACCCAGTGGCTTCCCGCCCGCCGGCTGGAGGAGTACCGGCTCCGGCGCCTCCGGCGGTTCCTCGAGTTCGTCCATGAGCATGTTCCCTACTACCGCGCCCTGCTCGACGAGCACGCCCTGCGGCCCCGGGACGTCCACACGTTCGACGATCTGGGCCGCCTGCCGTTCCTGACGCGGGAGATTCTGCAGACGCGCTTCGACGACCTCCGAGCCCGCGCGGCGCTCCCGGGCGTGCACCGACGCTCGTCCGGCGGCTCCACCGGCACGCCGGTCACGGTCCTGGTCGACATGGAGCGGATGGGAATGGGCGAGGCCAGCCGGCTCCGGGCGCACCGCTGGTTCGGAGTGGAGCCCGGGACCCGAGAGATCGTCCTGTGGGGGACGCCCGCCCGGACCAGCGCGGTCGAGCGCATCCGGCAGTTCCGGGACCGGCTGCTCAACACCCAGGTCCTCTCCGCCTTCGACATGGGCGACGGGGCCCTTCGCCGGCACGCGGCCACGATCCGTCGCGTGGGTCCCACCCAGATGTACGGGTACGCCAGCGCGTTCCATCTCGTCGCGAGCTATTTCCAGCGGGAGCATCTGGACCCCCCTCGGGGCCTCAAGGCGATCTTCACTACCGCCGAGCCGCTCTTCGACTTCCAGCGCAAGACCATCGAGGCCGCTCTGGGCTGCCCGGTCGGGGTGGAGTACGGCTGCCGAGACGGCGGCCTGGTGGCTCTCGAGTGCCCGAGCGGCGGGCTCCACATCCTCGCCGAGAGCATGCACGTCGAGATCCTGGACCCGGACGCCGAAGGGCGGGGCGAGATCGTGCTCACGAACCTCGACTCGCGGGCTTTCCCGATCATCCGCTACCGGACCGGCGACATCGGCGCTGTGGACCCGACGCCCTGCCCATGCGGGCGGAGCCTCCCCAAGCTGCGGGGCGTCGAGGGCCGGCGGACCGACTTTCTCGTCACGCCGTCCGGGCGGGTCCTGCACGCGCTGTCGGCCATCTACATCCTGCGCGACTCACCGGTCGTCCGCGAGTTCCGCGTTGTCCAGGATGCCCCGGACCACCTGCTCGTGGAGGTCGTCCCATCCGGATCGTTCGGCGAGCCGGAGCAGGCCGCCCTCCGCGCTCAGTTCGTTCCCGCGTTCGGACCCGAGCTCCGCGTGAGCTTCACCGTGTGTAAGGAGATTGCCCGGACCGCGGCCGGGAAGTTCCGTTACGTCGAATCACGGATCGCGCCGGCGATCCTCGAGCGGCTGATGCACACCGGCGCCCCTCAAGGAGCGATCACGAATGACCTCTGAGACCAAGATCTGTGTGGTGGGGACCGGACACATCGGCTTGCCGCTGGCTGCCGTCCTGGCGGAGGCGGGCTTCCGGGTGACCGGCTACGACACCAACGATGACTTCATCGTCCGGGTCAACACGACGGGCACGGTGGACTTCCAGGAAGAGGGTCTGGCCGCCCTGCTCCAGCGTCACCTGCACGGCCGGCTCACGCTCACCTCGACCCCGCCGAGCGGGCAGGACATCTACATCATCACGGTGGGGACCCCGCTCGAGCCGGGAACCGAGCAGCCCGACCTCGACAAGATCCGGCTGGCGGTGGAGCGGCTGGCGCCCGGCTTCGGCGACGACCCGCTCGTGGTGCTGCGCAGCACGGTCAGCATCGGCACCACCCGGAGGATCGTGCTCCCGGAGATCCAGCGCCACGCCTCGCGCTTCGGGCTCGCCTTCTGCCCGGAGCGGACGGTCGAGGGGCGGGCGATCCCGGAGATGTGCTCGCTCCCCCAGATCATCGGGGGCCTCGACGAGCGGAGCGCCGATCGGGCGGAGGCGATGTTCCGGCGGATCACCGAGAAGATCGTCCGGGTGTCCTCGCTCGAGGCGGCCGAGATGATCAAGCTCATCAACAACACCTACCGCGACCTCACCTTCGCCTTCGCCAACGAGGTCGCCTTGATCGCCGAGCGTCTCGGCCTCTCGGCGGGTGAGCTGATCCACGCGGCCAACGCCGACTACCTCCGCTCGGGAGTCGCCCGTCCCGGCTTCGTCGGTGGCCCCTGCCTCGAGAAGGACGCGCTCATCCTGATCGCCAGCCTGCACCAGATCGACTTCAAGCCGCGGGTCATCGAGGAGGCGCGCCGCCTGAACCAGGGCCTGCCTGACCACGTGGCCGCCCGGCTGATCGCCGAGCTGCGCCGGCTGCGGCCCGAACGCGACGGCGCGAAGGTCCTGGTCAGCGGCTTCGCCTTCAAGGGGAGGCCGGCGACCGAGGACGTGCGTGGCTCGGCGGCCATTCCCCTGATGCGGCAGCTCCAGGACGTCGGCTTCGAGGTCTGGGGGCACGACTTCGTGACTCCGGAGAAGATCGTGACCGGCCTCGGGGCGCGGGCCTGTACGCTGGAGGAAGGGTTCACGGGCGCCGACGCGGTCGTCATCATGAACAACCATCCGGACTACCTCACCGCGGACATCCTCGCGCTGGCGCGGAGCATGCGGAATCCGTCCGTGCTCTTCGACAGCTGGAGCCTTTTCGGGCCCGACGACTTCCGCGGGGTGCCGGGTCTGCGCTACGGGGCGCTGGGACGACCGTTCGAAGGGTCATGAGACTCCTCTTTCTCTGCCACCGGCTCCCCTACCCCCCGAAGCGGGGAGGGAAGATCCGCCCCTTCAACATGATCCGACACCTGAGCCGCCGCCACGAGGTGACGGTCGCCACGGTCGCCCGGAGCGCGGCCGAGCTCGCGGAGGGGCAGGATCTCCGGCGGTACTGCCACGAGCTCCACGTCGAGCGCATCCCGGCCTACGCGGCCTGGAGCCGCTTCGGCCTCTACACCGCGACCACCTATCCGGCTACGTTCGGGTACTTCTACTCGCCCGCGCTCGATCGGACCGTGCAGACTCTCCTGGCGACCCGCGGGTTCGAGGCGATCTTCGTGCACTGCTCGTCGATGGGGCCTTACGTGGCCCGGCATCGCGGCTGCCGCAAGATCCTCGACTACGGGGACGCGGACTCGGAGAAGTGGCTCGAGTACGCCCGCGCCACGAAGTTCCCGATCTCGCTGGGCTTCGAGCTCGAGGGCCGGAAGGTCCGCCGGTACGAGCAGTGGCTGGCCGAGGGGTTCGACGCGTGCTCGGTCAACGCGCCGCGGGAGCGAGAGGTGCTGAGCCGGTACGTGCACAAGCCGATTCACGTGTTCCCCAACGGAGTTGACCTCGAGTACTTCCGCCCGCAACGGGCGGGCGAGCCCGCGAACCCGGGCCGGGTCGTCTTCACCGGGAACATGTCGTACAAGCCCAACGTGGATGCGGTCGGAGACTTCGTCTCCCGCATCCTGCCCCGGGTGTGGGAGCGGCGGCCCGAGACCGAGTTCTACATCGTGGGGATGGACCCGTCCCCCGCGGTGGAGCGTCTGGCCGACGGCCGCCGGATCGTGGTCACCGGCCGGGTGGACGACGTGCGGCCGTACTTCGACGCGGCCACGGTGGCGGTGGCCCCGCTCCGCATCGCGCGGGGGCTCCAGAACAAGGTCCTCGAGGCGATGGCGATGCGCGTGCCGGTCGTCGCCAGCCCGGCCGCGTTCAACGGGATCAACGCGGAGGCCGGACGCGATCTGCTGGTCGCGGACGATCCCGAGTCGTTCAGCCGCGGGGTCGTGTCGCTACTGGATGACCCGGTCCGCCGGGAGCGCTATGCGGCGGCCGCGCGCACCTGCGTGGAGCGGAACCACGACTGGACGCAGATCCTCGGGGGCCTCGAGCGACTCGTGAGCGAGGACCTGGGCCCGCAGGCCGAGGCGCTGCAGGCCGGGGGTGACGCGGCGGCCGGGCCGGGCAAGCCATGAGCGAGCGATCCACCCTGCGCACCCTCGCGGTCAAGTCGGCGGCCTGGTACGGCGCCACCCGCCTGTGGGGTCAGCTCATCTCGTGGGCGGTGACCGTCCTCCTGGCTCGGATGCTCGCCCCGGAGGACTACGGCCTCTACGCCATCGCCCTGAGCGTGCTCGCGATGGTCGAGCTCCTGCAGGAGTTCGGGCTCGGCACCGCGCTCATCCAGCGCCAGGATCTCACGCGCAGCCAGGTGAGCGCGGTGTTCTGGGTGGTGGCGTCGACCAGCGTGGTGCTCACCGCGCTGACCCTGGCGGCGTCCGGAACGATCAGCCGGATCTACGGCGAGCCGGGTCTCACCTGGCCGCTCCGTCTGCTCTGCCTGACCTTCCTCTTGAACTCGCTCGGGACGGTGCCGTACAGCCTCCTCACGAAGAGCATCAACCTGCGGCGCCGATCTCTCGCCGAGGCGTTCGGCGTGACCACGTCGGCGCTGGTGGCGCTCAGCCTGGCCTACATGGGATACGGCGTCGGCGCGCTGGTCATCGGCCATCTGGCCCGGGCGATGGTGGTGAACGTGGGGCTCGCGTTCTTCGCGGGATGGGCCCCGACCCTCGCGGTCGACTTCCGCGGGATGCGGAGCCTCCTGACGTTCGGCATGAGCGTGGCCGGGAGCCAGCTCGTGAGCACGTTCACGGCGACCACCAACACGTTCGTGATCGCCCGGCTGCTCAGCAGCACCGCGGTCGGACTCTTCTCGATGGCGCAGGGGTTGACCGAGGCGCCGACGCGACTGTCGACCGCGATCATCAATCAGATCTCCCTGCCCGTGTTCTCCAAGCTCCAGCACGACCGGATCCAGCTCACCGCGTACTTCCTCAAGATCTCGAAGTACCTCACGGTGATCTCGCTGCCGGTTCAGATCGGTCTGGCTCTGGTCGCCCCGCAGCTGATCCCGGTGCTCCTGTCCGCCAAGTGGCAGGGCCTCGTCGTGCCGTTCCAGATCCTGTGCCTGGAGAGCGCGGTGATCTTGTCCACCCTCACGTGCAGCCCGCTGCTGATGGCCCGTGGGCGCGGCAGCCTGCTGCTGAACCGCGCCCTGCTCTGGTTCGGCATCCTCACCGGCGCCACCTTGGCGGGTGCCTGGTTCAGCCTGGTGGCGGTGGTGCTGACGCGTCTGGTCGTCGTGGTGCCGCTCCGGATGACACTCGTGCTGCCCGCGCTGGCCGAGATCGACCTTTCGGTGGGTGAGTATCTGGGGAAGCTCGCCTCGCCTCTGGGCGCCACCGGCCTCATGGTCCTGGCGGTGCTGTTCGTGCAGCACGGCCTGCCGTTCCACATGACCTCCGTGGAGGGGCTCGTGACGGAGATCCTCGTCGGGGCCGGCACGTACATCGTGGCACTTTTCTTGCTGGATCGGACCTTGAGCACGGAGCTCAAGACTGTCGCACGAGACCTTCTCTCGGTTTCGCGGGCATAGGGAGGAGTCCAGATGAATCAGGAGCGTCGCATCGGTCAATGGCTACGGCGCCTCGGCCTCGGGCTCGTGGTAATCGGGATGGCGGCCCACCCGGCGATGGCGCAGGAGGGGACCATCACCGACTCCCCGCTGTTCCACAACGTGAAGGACCCGAAGTTCATCGCCACGCAGGTGCGGACCGCGCTGCCCGCCTACGAGCACGGGCTCGGTCTCCTCACCTCCGGCGTGGACGCGGAGAGCACCGCCACCGCGGTGAAGTACCTGGTCGACGCATATCGCTACCTGCGCGGGGCCTACGAGAGCAACCAGCTGATCATGGCCACCGACAAGTTTCCCGACCCGCTGCTCTCCCTCCAGAACAAGCAGATCATGGACGTGCGCATGCGGCTCTTGGCCTGCACCGGGCGACGCGAGTACCTCGTCGACTCGAGCCAGATCCGCGAGTCGTGCATCGAGGGCCTGAACGGCGGCCTCCGAACCCTCCGCATGCTGGTGGCGACGCAACCGTGACAAGCGCGTTCTCCCGCCCCACCCCCGCCATGCCCCTCGTGGTCCACGTGGTCAACTCGTTGGCCGTGGGCGGGCTCGAGAACGGCGTGGTCAACCTCGTCAACACGACGGCCGCACGGTTCCGGCACGTGATCGTGTGCATGACCGCGGACGGACCGCTCCACGGTCGCCTGCGTCCGGAGGTCGAGGTCGTCCTGCTCGGGAAGCGTCCCGGTCAGGATCCGTGGGCGCTGCTACGACTCGTGCGCCTCCTGCGCCACCTGCGGCCGCTCATCGTGCACTCGCGCAACTGGCCCGCGGTGGACGCGATTCCGGCCGCCCGCGTCGCCCGCGTGCCCCTGGTGGTCCACGGGGAGCACGGTCGAGAGGTGGCGGATCCCGAGGGCCGGGATCTTCGGCGCAACCGGATCCGCCGGGCCCTGGCCCCGCTGGTCCATCACTTCGTGACCGTGTCGGCCGACCTCCGGCGCTGGCTGATCGAGGACGTGCGAGTCCCCGCCGCGAAGGTGACCGCGATCCACAACGGCGTCGACCTCTCGCGATTCGGGCGCGCCGGCAAGTTGGAGTCGCGGATGCGGCTGTCCCTGCCCGCCGATGCGTCCATCGTGGGAACCGTCGGGCGGCTCGATCCGGTCAAGGATCAGGCCGGCTTGATCCGGGCCTTTGCGCAGGTGCGCGCCCAGCACCCGGCGGCTCTGCTGGTGGTGGCGGGTGACGGGCCGTGCCGGGCCGAGCTGGAGCGGGTGGCGGCCGGCCTGGGGCAGCGCGACCACGTGAGGCTGCTCGGCAACCGCGACGACATTCCGACCGTGATGTCGGCCCTGGACGTGTTCGTGCTGCCGTCGATCGCCGAAGGGATCTCCAACACGATCCTCGAGGCCATGGCGACCGGTCTCCCGGTGGTCGCCACCCGGGTCGGGGGCAACCCGGAGCTGGTCGAGGAGGGTGTGGGGGGCGCGCTGGTTCCCCGGTCCGATCCCGATGCCCTGGCCGCCGCGATCGCGGCGTACACCGGCGACGCCGAGCTCCGTCGGCGTCACGGGCAGGCCTCCCGGCAGCGGGCCATCGGCCACTTCAGCCTCGAGCGGATGGCGCAGGCCTACGCGAATCTCTACACCGCCCTGGCGGCCACCCGTCTGGCGAGGAGCGCCTAATCATGTGCGGCATCAGTGGAGTGGTGTACCGGGATCCGGCGCATCCGGTGGACCGCGACCTCCTGCGCCGGGTCACGACCGTGATCTCGCATCGTGGCCCCGACGCGGATGGCTTCTTCTGGGGGCCGGGGGCGGGCCTGGGCCACCGGCGCCTGAGCATCATCGACCTCTCCACCGGCGACCAGCCGATCTACAACGAGGACCGCAGCAAGGTCGTGGTGTTCAACGGAGAGATCTACAACTTTCAGGAGCTCCGCGCCGACCTCGTGGCGCGCGGCCATCGCTTCACCACCGCCTCGGACACCGAGGTGCTCGTGCACGGCTGGGAGGAGTACGGCGACGGCTTCGTGGCACGGCTCCGGGGCATGTTCGCCATCGCCCTGTGGGACCTGCGGAATCGGCGGCTCCTGCTCGCGCGCGATCGGGTGGGGAAGAAGCCGCTCTACTACGCCCAGGACGGCGAGCGGCTGCTGTTCGGCTCGGAGCTGAAGGCCCTGATGACCGATCCCTCGGTCAAGCGCGCCCTGAACGTCGAGGCGCTCGACGACTATCTCTCGTTCGGTGCGGTGCCCGCACCCCGGACGATCTATCAGAACGTGCAGCAGGTGCCGCCGGCCCACTACCTGGTCTGGGAGAGAGGGCGAACCCGCATCGTCGAGTACTGGGACGTCGCCTATCGCGACCTGCCCGCGCGCAGCGAGGACGAATGCCTGGAGCAGTTCGATTCGATCTTCACGGAGGCGGTGCGGCTCCGGCTGATCAGCGACGTGCCCCTCGGCGCCTTCCTGAGCGGGGGCGTCGACTCCACCGCGGTGGTCGCGACGATGGCGTCGCTGCTCGACCGCCCGGTCGCGACGACCACCGTGACCTTCGGGGAGCGGGCCTTCAACGAGGCGCCGCATGCCCGGACCGTCGCCCAGACCCTGGGTACCGATCACGAGGAAGTGGTCGTGCAGCCGCGCGCGGTCGAGATCCTGCCCACGCTCGTGTGGCACCTCGACGAGCCCTTCGCCGACTCGTCGGCCATTCCCAGCTACTACGTCTCACAGGCCGCGCGCCGTCGGGTGACGGTGGCCCTCTCGGGAGACGGCGGAGACGAGGTGTTCGCGGGCTACCAGTGGCGCTACGGCCTGAATCTCCTCGAGGCCAGGCTGCGTGGATGGCTCCCCCGACCCGTCCGGCGGGGCATCGTGGGCCCGCTCGCCGCGATCTGGCCCAAGGCGGACCGGCTGCCGCGGCCGCTGCGCTGGAAGTTCCTCCTGCGGAACCTGAGCCTCGACCCCGAGCAGGCGTACTTCCACGACATGAGCCTGTTCACCCCGACCGACAAGCGGGCCCTGCTGACCGACGGCTTCCGGCGGGGATTGAATGGACACGACCCGTTCACCGCGTTCCGGTCTCATTTCGACCGAGTCCGCGGGCTCGACCATCTCCGGCGCATCCTGTACGTGGACCTCAAGACCTGGCTCCCCAACGACATCCTCGTCAAGATGGATCGCATGGCGATGGCGAATTCGCTCGAGGTCCGCTCGCCGCTCCTGGACCACCACGTGATCGAGTTCGCGGCCGGCCTGCCCTCGGAGATGAAGTACCACGGCCGCACGTCGAAGTACCTGCTGAAGCGCTTCGCGGAGCGGCGGGTGCCTCCCTCGGTGATCCATCGACCCAAGATGGGTTTCTCGATCCCGCTCGCATCGTGGTTGCGGGGGGAGCTGCGCCCGATGGGCGAGGACCTGCTGCTGTCGGATCGCGCGCTGGGGCGGAGCTACTTCCAGGCGGAGACCGTCCATGGCATGTGGGACCGGCACCAGCGGGGCGAACGGAATCACTCGCATCATCTCTGGGCGCTGATGGTCCTCGAGCTGTGGCACCGCCTGTTCATCGACGAGAGTGCGCCGACCGACGTGGCCCCGGGCCTCCGGGGAGCGGGCCGATGATCGTGAAGGTCCGACCGGGCGACATCGAGAGCGACCGCGACCCCGCGATCCAGCTCCTGCGGCGTCATGTGAACCCCGTGTACGATCGCAAGCGCTTCGACTGGCTCTATTGCGCTGGGCCGGCCGGTCCGGGCCGGATCTGGATGGCCGAGGATGGCTCGACCGGCGATGTGGTCGGGATGGCGGGTGCCTTCCCGCGGCGGATGGTGACCGAGAGCGGGCCGATCACCGGGTGGCTCCTGGGGGACTTCTGTGTGGCCGAGACGCATCGAGCGCTCGGGCCGGCGCTGCAGCTCCAGCGAGCCTGTCTGGAGGATCTAGCGGCCGACGGGGCTCCCTTCTGCTACGACTTCCCGAGCCGGTCGATGGAGGCCATCTATCGGCGACTCCGCATCGTCCCTTCTCTGCAGTTCCGGCGGCTGGTTCGACCATTGCGCGTCAGTCATCGCTTGAGGCAGCGAGGCGGCGTCTGGCTAGGCGTGGCCGGGAACCTCGTCGACGTGGCGCTGGGCTGGGCGGCCCGCCCGCCCCGGTCCGCCGGCGGCCTCGCGGTGGCGGTACACGCCGGTCGATGCGGGGAGGAGTTCTCGGCGCTCGCCCGCCGGGTCGGGGTGGCCCACGGAATCTGTGGCGAGCGGTCCGCCGAGTACCTCAACTGGCGGTACCTCGACACTCCGCTCGAGCGGCACGAGCTCCTGACCGCGCGGTCGGACGGCACGCTGATGGGATATGTCGCGGTGACGCGCGAGGAGCGGGTGGCCACGCTGGTCGACGTCTTCTCGGTCGCGGACGAAGCCGTCTCGAGCGCCCTGCTGCGTCACGCCGTCGCGCGTCTGTGGACGCAGGGGGTCGCGGACGTGCGGGTGGCGGTGGTGGCTCCGGACCCGTGGCTCGCCCGGCTCACCCGCATCGGCTTCCGGCGCCGGGGAGAGGCCCCGGTAGTCGTGCACGCGCTACCGGGGAACCCGCTCGACGCGGCCGTGCTCCAGCATTCGACCTGGTTCCTGACTCATGGGGACCGGGATGGTTGACCACAATTCACGGGAGAAGACCATGACCGATCGATCGGTGACGGCCCGCATCAAGGGCTTCCTCGTCGAGCATTTTCCCTCGGCGCGGAATCACGCGCTGGGGGACGACGAGCATCTGCTGGCGAACGGGATCCTCGACTCGCTCGGGGTCCTGGATCTGGTGGCATACCTCGAGCAGGAGTTTGGCATCACGGTGGCGGATGAGGACCTGGTCCCGGAGCATTTCGAGACGCTCCGGCGCCTGACGAGCTTTGTCGAGGAGCGGCAGGGCGTCGGGTCACGGTGACGCCATGGCGCTGCAAGTCCGTCCGGTGAATCTCGACCGCGACCACGAGGAGCTCCTAGGAGTCCTGGAGCGAAATCTGCCCGAGCTCCCGCACGCCCGGCGCTTCAAGTGGATCTACCGTGGCAGCCATCTGGGTCCGGCGTGGTCCTGGCTCCTGTGGGATTCCGAGGGCCGGCAGCCGGTGGGAGTGGCGTCGCTGTTCCGCCGGGCGATCTGGCGGGGCGGCAAGGTCGAGGTCTGTGGTCAGGTCGGCGATTTCGCCATCGATCCGAGCCACCGCAGCCTCGGCCCCGCGGTGATGCTCCAGCGCGCCACCTTCGGCCCGGTCGACGCGGGGCAACTCGCCCTATGCTACGACTGTCCCCCGAATGCGCGCGGAATGTCGACCTTCCGGCGCCTGCGGATGGATTCGAGCGCCACCATGACGCGGCAGGCGCGGCTGCTGCGGACGAACCGGCAGATGAGCCGGTACCTCGGTAAGGGGCGGATCACCGGTGCCGCCGCGCGGCTCGGCAACGCGGTGCTCCGTCTCGCCTCGTGGAAGCGCCACCGGAGCGGCGAGCTCGAGATCACCCTCCATCCGGGACGGTTCGACGAGCAGTTCACCGCGTTGGACCGGCGGGTGGGCGCCGACGACGCAGTACGGGGGCGCCGGGCGGCCGAGGATCTCAACTGGCGCTACCGCGACGACCCGCTGCACGAGTACCAGGTCCTGACCGCCCGGCGGTCCGGCGAGCTCGTCGGGTTCGCGGTGCTCGCCACGCACCATCAGGACTCGGTGGTGGTGGATCTCTTCGGCGTCCTATCCGCCGGGGAGGCCGCCGATCTCCTGGACGCCGCCGCCCAGCTCGGGCGCGACGGCGGACTCGAATCGGTGTGCACGCTGATCTCCGCGGACCATCCGCTGACCGCGCCGCTCCGCATGGCCGGGTTCCGGGCGCGGGAGAGTGGGCCGTTCGTGGTCGCCTACGCCGGACCGGGCCAGGATGGATTGGCCTGGCGCCTGACGTACGCGGACGTGATGGCATGAGCTGCTTCACCTTGGAGGCCTAGGAATGGACTTTCTGATTCATCACATGTTGCGGGCCAGCGCCCGCCGGCGCCCCGACGCGGAAGCGCTCGTCCACGGCTCGGAGCGCCTGTCGTACGCCGACGTCGACCGGCGCGTATCCGGCCTGGCCCGCGGACTGCGGGAGGCGGGCCTCCAGCGCGGGGACCGTATCGGCATCTACCTCGACGCCTCGGTGCCCCAGGCTCTCTCGATCTTCGGAGTGTCGCGGGCCGGCGGAGTCTACGTGCCGATCAACGGCCTGCTCTTCCCGGAGCAGGTCGGCCACATCGCCCGTGACTGCCAGATGAGGGGCCTCATCACGACCCGGGAGAAGCTCGAGGCCCTGGCCCAGACGATAAAGGAAACCCCGTCACTGGACTTCCTGATCCTGGTCGGCGAGGGCGGGCCGGTGGACTCGCCCCTGTCCACCTACGCCTTCGAGGAGCTGGGCACGCTCGAGACGCCGGCGGGATGGCGCGATCACGGTATCGAGAAGGACCTGGCCGCGATCCTCTACACCTCCGGCTCCACCGGCAAGCCCAAGGGCGTGATGCTGAGCCACGCGCAGGTCATGGCGGGCAGCAGCATCGTGTCGACGTACCTCGAGATCACCGACTCGGATCGCATCCTGGCCGTCCTGCCTTTCAGCTTCGACGCGGGCATGAACCAGCTCATGACCGCGTGGCAGCAGGGTGCCACGATGATCCTGATCAACTTCGTGTTCGCCCGCGAGGTCGTCAAGACCCTGCTCGCCGAGCGGGTTACCGGGCTCGCGGGGGTCCCCACCTTCTGGAGCCTGCTCTCCCAGCCGAGCTCGGGATTGCACAAGCAGCCGCTCCCGCACCTGCGCTACATCACCAACACCGGCGGTGCCATGCCCCAGCCGGTGCTGGCGAAGCTCCGGGAGCTGCTCCCGAGCACCCGGGTATTTCTCATGTACGGGCTCACCGAGGCGTTCCGCTCGACCTACCTGCCTCCGGAGGAGCTCGAGCGGCGGCCCACCTCGATGGGCAAGGCCATCCCGGACACCGAGATCCTCGTGATCAACGAGAACGGGAAACCGTGCAAGCCGGGTGAGGTCGGCGAGCTCGTCCATCGGGGCCCCACCGTGTCCATGGGATACTGGGGGCAGCCGGAGCTCACCGCCAAGGTGCTCCGCCCGCATCCCTTCCTGCCTGCGGAGCTCGGAGACGTCGAGCGGGTGTGCTACTCGGGCGACTACGTCAAGATGGACGAGGATGGGTTCCTCTACTTCATCGGGCGGCGGGACACGATGATCAAGTCGTCCGGCTTCCGGATCAGCCCGACCGAGGTCGAGGAGGTGCTGTTCAAGAGCGGCCTGCTGAAGATCGCCGCGGTGATCGGTGTGCCCGACGAGGTGCTGGGCCAGACCGTGAAGGCCTTCGTGGTGGCCCGGGAGGATGTGGACCTGAAGGCGGAAGGGCTGCGCGAGTTCTGTGCCGCCAACATGCCCCGCCACATGGTTCCGAAAGCGATAGAGGTGCTCGACCAGATGCCGAGAACGACCAGCGGGAAGGTCGACTATCCCGCCCTCCGGCGTCGGGAAGGGCTGTAGCGTCTAACCGCCGTGGATCACGTCGCCGCGCTGCTGGCCCGGCATTTCCCCGACTCGGAGCGTGAGCTGCGGGTGGGAGGGGTCTCGATCCGCGACATCGCGGCCGAGTTCGGGACTCCCCTCTTCGTCTACGACGCCTCCGTGCTCGACCGGAAGTGGACCGAGCTCCGGGAGACCCTGCCTCCGGAGTTCTCCATCTGCTATTCGGTCAAGGCCAACCCCAATCGCGCCATCCTGCGCCGCTTCCTCGACAAGGGGGCGGGGCTCGAGGTGGCCTCCGCGGGGGAGTTCCAGCAGGCCCTGGCGGCCGGCTGTCCCGCCGACCGCATCCTCTTTGCCGGCCCGGGGAAGACCGAGGCGGAGCTCGAAGCGGCCCTGCGCGCCGGCGTCGGGGAGATCCACGTGGAGTCGAGCCTTGAGGCCCGCCGGCTCATCCAGACCGCGCGGCGGCTGGGCGTGCGCGCTCGAGCGGGCCTCCGGGTCAATCCGGGCGCCGAGGTCCAGGGTGGCGCGATGCGCATGGGAGGCAAGCCGGCACCGTTCGGAGTCGACGAGGAGAGCCTGGACGAGGTCATCGATAGCCTGCTGGCCGACCCGGCGGTGGAGTTCCGGGGCCTCCACATCTTCAGCGGCACCCAGATCCTCGACGCCACGGTGCTGGTGAACCAGTACCGGCGCGGGATCGAGATCGCCCGCCGCCTCTCCGCCCGTCTGGGCCGCCCCCTCGCCACCCTGGATTTCGGGGGTGGGCTGGGGGTGCCGTACTTCTCCACCGAGAGTCCGCTCGACACGTCCAAGCTCCGGGAGCTGCTCCAGGGCCTGATGGTCGAGATCGAGGGCGATCGCTCTCTCGCGGGGACGCGATTCCTGGTCGAGCCGGGGCGCTTCCTGGTCGCCGAGGCGGGTGTCTACATCGCGCGCATCAACGACATCAAGGTGTCCCGGGGCAAGACGTTCTACATCCTGGACGGCGGCATGAATCACCATCTGGCCGCCTCCGGCAACCTCGGACAGGTGATCAAGCGGAATTTCCCGCTCGCGGTGGTGAATCGACTCGGGGAAGCGCCGGTGCAGAGCGTGGACGTCGTCGGCCCCCTGTGCACCCCGCTCGACACGCTGGCCCGGGACGCCGCCCTCGCTCGCGCGGAGGTCGGTGATCTCGTCGGCATCTTCCAGTCGGGCGCCTACGGGCTGAGCGCGAGCCCGCTCGGCTTTCTGAGTCACCCCACGCCCGCGGAGGTTCTGGCGGTCGACGGGAGGAGCACGCTGATCCGGCCGCGTCTGCGGTGGGAGGACGTGCTTCCCTCATGAGATCGGTGCTGATGGTCGCTTTTCACTATCCCCCCAGCTTCGGGAGCAGCGGGGTGCAGCGCACGCTGAAGTTCTCCCGACACCTGCCGGCGCTGGGCTGGAAGCCGCTCGTGTTGACCGCCCACGCGCGGGCGCACCCGGAGGGGAGCCCGGTGGGTATGGCCGACATCCCGGCCGACGCGGTGGTCGCGCGCGCGTTCGCCCTCGACACCCGGCGCCATCTCGCGATCCGAGGATCGAGCCTGCGGATTCTGGGAGTCCCTGACCAGTGGATCTCCTGGTGGCTGGGCGCGGTGCCGGCCGGCCTCCGGCTCCTCCGTCGCCACCGCCCGGGCGTGCTGTGGTCCACCTACCCGATCGCCACCGCGCCGTTGATCGCACTGACCCTGCACCGGCTCACGTCGATCCCCTGGGTGGCGGACTTCCGGGACCCGATGATCGACCCGGACTATCCGGCGCACGGGCTGACCCGCCGGATCCATCACTGGATCGAGCGGCGCGCGGCGGCGTCGGCGGCCCGCCTGGTCTTCACGACCCCGACCGCGAAGCGAGATTTCGTGACCCGCCACCCGACGGTGGCGCCGGAGCGATGCCTCGTGATCTCGAACGGGTACGACGACGCTGATTTCCCGGAGCCTCCCCGCATGGCCGCGACCCCGATCCCGCCGGGGCGGCCGGTCCGGATCGTCCACGCCGGCTTCATCTACCAGGCCGAGCGCGATCCGCGCCCGCTCTTCCGTGCCCTGGCTCGGCTGCGCAAGGACGGCCGGATCGACCCGGGTAATTTCCGGCTCGATCTGCGGGCGCCGGGCACCCCGGACTACTACGTCGACCTGATCGAGCGTCTCGACCTTCAGGATCTGGTGTTCGTCCTGCCTCCCCTGCCGTACCGGGAGTCGCTGCAGGACAGCGCGGCCGCCGGCGCCCTCCTCATCCTGCAGGGCCAATCGTGCAATCACCAGATCCCGGCCAAGGCGTACGAGTACCTGCGCATCGGCCGGCCGATCCTCGCCCTGACCCCCGCCGAGGGTGACACCGGGGCGCTGATCGCGGAATGTGGAGGAACGACCCGCATGGACTTGATGGACGAGGAAGCGCTGCACGCGCAGCTCCCCGGGTTTCTGGACACGGTGCGGGAGGGCCGTCATCCCCTGCCCGTGGTGGATCGAGTTCAGCGCTACGCCCGCCAGTCCCAGGCGCGGGATCTCGCGGCGTGCCTCGCTGAGGTCGCGGGGTCGTGAGCACGATGGCCGCGCGATCGTGGATGCGCTGGGTCGTTGCGCTGGTGGTGGCGTTCGGCTGGCTCGCCGGTCCTTCCTCCGTACCCGCGGCGGACCCCAGCGCCCTCGCCAGCCTGGCGCAATCGATGGCGCCGGGAACCTGGGCCGAGCTCAAGACGTCCGGCCTCACCCCCGCCTTCCTCCAGGTGCCGACCCACGTGATGGTCTACAACATCCTCGAGTACCAGAACAGCGGAGTGTGGGATCCCACCTCCCGCCAGGTGCTCTTCGTGGGAGGACCGCACGAGAACCCGGGCCGCTTCATCACGTACGACGAGGCGACCAACACCTGGCGGCAGGAGCCCGATCCGACCCCGTCGTACATCCTCTACAACCACACCTACGACCACAACACGATCAACCCGGCGACCGGCGAGCTCTACTTCCGCCCATTCAACAAGCCGGAAATCTGGGCGTACAAGATCGCCACGAAGAAGTGGCGCAAGCTGACGACCATCCCGCAGGCGGACTTCAACTGCTGCGGCGCCCTGCAGTACTTCCCCGAGCGCGATGGCATCCTGTTCGTCGGCACGAGCGAGATCGAGTTCTACTACGTGGGTAGCGGGCGTTGGACCTCTCCGTGGACCACCATCAAGACCGGACCCTACCACGCCACCGCCAAGTACAGCCCGGTCGCCAAGGTGCTGATCTTCGGGGGCGGCAGCGGCGTCAAGACGGTGTATCGCATGGACGCCAAAGGGAAGATCCGCCAGATGGGCGATTCTCCGGTGCCGCTCGACAGCGGCGGTCACGCGATCTTCACGGCGGATCCGGTCACCGGCCACTTCCTGCTGTTCGGGGAGGACGCGACCTTCTACGTCTACGATTCGGAAGCCGATCGCTGGACCCTCCAGGATCAGCGGCCGCCGTTCTTCGACGCCGGCCAGTACGGACCCGTCTCGTGCTCCATCGCGATTCCGATCGACACCTACGGGGTCGTCATGACCGTCACCTACTCCCCGAAGGAGCCCAAGGTCTTCCTGTACAAGCACGCGGCCACTCCGGGCGCCGCTCCTTCCCCTCGTTAAGGCCTCACGACGAGGCGCCCCCGACCCGTGAGATCACGATCGTACGGATTCTCGCTGGCCGCGCTGCTCTCGTGGCTCACGCCGGTGGCGGTGGTGGTGGCCCTGTGGTATCCGCACCTGGCCCACTACTACGTGAGCACCCCGCGAGTCACGCCCGATGCCGTCGAGGCGGCGCGGCAAACCCCAGATGACGCGGTTCTGCGGGAGCTGGCCGGATTCACCCCTGGCTTCATGCTGGCGAGGGCGGCCTTCGATGTCCGGGACCCGGTTCCGGCCGCGAATCGACTCCTCGAGGGCGTCGTCGAGATCCCGAGTCTGCCCCGCCGGTCGGTGACGATCCCCTTCGCGACGCGAGACGTGGTGGAAGGGCCCACCGACTGGCAGCTCGCGGCCGCGGCGCTCAGCCTACCGGCGCTGCTCGTCCGGGCCTACGAGAAGACCGGCGAGGACCGCTACCTCCTGACCGCCCGAGACATGCTCCTGGGCTGGGCGAGCTTCGAGCGGAGCGCCTGGCTGCCCCAGGGATTTCTCTGGAACGATCACGCGGTAGCGGCTCGGATCTCGGTCCTCGGGCAGTTCTGGCTCGCCTACCGGCACCATCCGAGCTACGATCCGGCGGTCGCCGCGCGGATTCTCCAGTTCACCGCCCGGAGCGCGGCCTTCCTCGCCGATCCGAGTCACTTCACGGTCTCCACCAACCACGGCGTCATGCAGAACCTCGGCCTCTGGCACTATTCGCTGGCGTTTCCGACCCTGCCGGACCGGGAGCGCGTTCGTCGTCTGGCGCGGGAGCGTCTGGGGGAGCAGCTCGGGTTCTACGCTACCAACGAGGGGGTGATCCTCGAGCACTCCTTCGGCTATCAGCGGGACGGGCTCGAGCTTCTGGGCATGGCCCTGCGGTACCGCACCCTGATGGCGGATCCCGCCCCGCCGGACTGGGTCGCGAAGTACCGCCGCGCGGTGGACTTCTACGCCCAGCTGCGCCTGCCCAACGGAGAGCTGCCGGCCATCGGGGACACGCCGGTCGAGCCGGATGTCGCCGGCCCCCGCATCACGGCGGTGGGCGCGGACGGCCGGGCGGCGCCACTCGCGTCGCCCTCCGCGTGGCCCTCCCCGGCCCCGAGCACCGTCGATCCGGTCGCGGGCTACGCGCTCTGGTGGAGCCCGCCAGGTCACGGCGCCGCGTCCGAGCTGCCGAGCCGGACCGCGATCGCCTGGTCCTACTTCCCAGGCCACGCGCACAAGCACGCCGATGAGATGAGCTGGGTGCTCTGGGCGGGTGGACATACCTGGCTCACCAGCGTCGGCTACTGGCAGAA